>Ga0316206_1000073_pt1 | contig 210037 bp, 193 predicted proteins | sample 6monthpyrite_MG_FD_204942 | JGI IMG/M metagenome (GOLD analysis project Ga0316206, IMG submission 204942) | Microbial mat bacterial communities from mineral coupon in-situ incubated in ocean water Damariscotta River, Maine, United States -... | ecosystem: Environmental > Aquatic > Marine >... | reverse complement strand
TCTAGACGAGCAAAATAATCTAAAAGTTAAAAAACACACTATTCCTAAAACGAAATAAGTTAAAAAAGCCACTTGTAACTCAGGTTATAACATCAGGTTGTTCCCGGTTACAACGTGACTTAACCTCAGAAATTGTATTGGCAATTTCAATTAAATCTTTCAATGCGGTTTGTGTCGGAATATCATGCAATGCCGGGTCGGATATATAGCGTTCTATATAAACGCGTAAGGTTGCTCCTTCAGTTCCTGTTCCCGATAACCTGAAAACAATACGTGACTCATCATTGAAAAGAATTCTAATTCCTTGATTTTCCGTAACACTGTTATCAACCGGGTCGGTATAACTAAAATTATCACAAAGTGCCACCTTGTATTCTGAGTATTCTTTATCCGCTAGTGATGCTGCATTGCTTGTTAAATTTTGAATTAGGTCCTCTGCAACTTTACTGTCGATAGCTTCATAGTCATGTCGGGTATAATAATGTCGTCCGTAGCGTTTCCAGTGGGCACGGGTAATTTGTTCTACAGATTGTTGCTTTACTGCTATTAAATTAAGCCAAAATAAAATGGCCCAGATACCATCCTTTTCACGTATGTGATCAGAGCCGGAACCAAAACTTTCTTCTCCACACAGTGTTATGCGGTAATCATCAAGTAGATTACCAAAATATTTCCAGCCCGTAGGCGTTTCGTAACAGTCTATCCCCACTGTTTCGGCAACCTTGTCTACAGCACGACTTGTCGGTAGTGAACGTGCTACACCTCGTATACCGTCTTTGTATCCCGGTAAAAGATGTGCATTAGCTGTCATAATGGCGAGCGAGTCACTGGGATTAACGAAAAAATTTTGTCCGATGATCATGTTCCTGTCACCATCCCCATCAGAAGCTGCTCCAAAATTGGGAGCACTTGATCCTGAATTTAATAGTGCGACTAACTCTTCAGCATGTGCCAAATTAGGATCAGGATGGCCACCGCCAAAATCTTCCAGAGGAAGACCATTAATTATTGCATCAACATTTGCACCCAGACGAGTACCAAATATTTCATAAGCATACGGGCCGGTAACAGCATGCATTGCGTCAAAGCACATAGTGAACGCCCCGGAATCAAATAGCGCTTTTATTTTTACAAAGTCAAACAGGTGTTTCATTAAGTCGGCATAATCATTTACAGGGTCAATGACATCAATTTTCATATCATCTATGTGAAATGTACCCAGCTCGTCCAGAGGAATGTCTTTGCTTGTCGTTATTTTGTATTCAGAAAGTGTTTTGCTTGTTTCAAATACCGCATCGGTAAACGAAGTTGGGGCAGGACCACCGTTCGCGATGTTGAACTTAATACCAAAATCACCCTTTGGTCCGCCCGGGTTATGGCTTGCAGATAAGATAATCCCACCGGTAGCTTTATATTTTCTTATCAGGCATGAAACCGCTGGTGTCGAGAGCAAACCATTCTGTCCAACCATGACATGTTTAATGCCATTAGCCGCTGCAATTTTTAGAATAATCTGGATAGCGTAGCTGTTATAATAGCGGCCATCACCTCCAAGGATTAAAAGTTGACCTTTTAGCTCACTAGCAACATTAAAAACAGACTGCACAAAATTTTCAAGGTAATGCTGTTGCTTGAAAATGATGACCTTTTTACGCAGTCCGGATGTGCCCGGCTTTTGGTCAGTATAGGGTGTGGTGGTTATCGTTGAAATATTCATAATATCGTCTTTTTTTCGCATTCAATTAATCAAATATATACCTAAGCATAACATGAGCCAAATATTTAGTACCTTATTTTATGACAGTTTAAATTGATGGCTTAAGTATGCTCCTAATCATGCTCTATTATTGAGCGTAGGAAAAGCAATGCGATAAAAATATGCATGATAATTAATTACAAATCAGTTAGATTGTAATAGATGTCTATGTTAATAGGTTGTTGAATAATAGTAATATTGGAATGAATATTGCTGATGTCATAGATATACAAGGTTACACAGGATTAAAATAAGGATAAGAACATAATGTCTGCTCTCACAGAGTCTAAATCATGGTTAGAACTAACAAAACATTATAAGGAAATAAAACATGTCCACATGCGTGATATGTTTGAACAGGATCCAGCTCGGTTCGATAAATATTCTCTGGAAGTCAGTGATATTCTGTATGATTTCTCAAAGAACCGTATTAATAAAGTAACTTTGGATTTATTGTTACAATTGGCCAATGAAGTAGACTTGCCTGGCTGGATAGACAAAATGTTCAAAGGTGAGGCAATTAACCACACTGAACATCGCGCCGTTCTACATACGGCACTAAGAGAGCAGGGTAGCCAGCCGATTATTGTCGATGGAGAAGATATACTCCCTGAAATAAAACAAGAACGTGAACGAGTTAAGATACTGGCTGAAAAAATTCGCACGCGGCAGTGGCGTGGAGTCACAAACCAGGCCATTACGGATGTGGTTAATATCGGTATCGGTGGTTCCCATCTAGGCCCGATGATGGTAACAGAAGCCTTAAGACCCTATTGTTTACACGATCTTAATATCCACTACGTTTCGAATATCGATGAAAACCATATTAACGACACTCTGGAATATCTCAACCCCGAAACAACTTTTTTTATAATCGCTTCAAAAACCTTTACGACTCAGGATACCATGGTGAATGCTGAAACAGCACGACAGTGGTATATCAATAAACTGGGAAATGATGAGTCTATTAACCGACATTTTTCAGCTGTTACCTCAAATATCACTCTGGCTAAAGAATTCGGTATTGCAGAAGAAAATATATTCAAAATGTGGGACTGGGTCGGTGGTCGTTACTCGCTCTGGTCAGCAATTGGGTTATCCATTGTCATCATGATAGGTTCAGAACAGTTTGACGAGTTATTAGCGGGTGCGTATGACGCTGACCAACACTTTAAAAATAGCCCTCTTGAAAAGAATATGCCTGTCATCATGGCCTTACTTGGCGTTTGGTATAATAATTTTTTTGAAGCTCAGTCGATGGCGGTCTTGCCATATGACCAACACTTACATCGTTTTCCGGCTTATTTGCAACAGGCGGATATGGAAAGTAACGGAAAATATGTCGATCGGCAAGGAACTAAAGTTGACTACACTACCGGGCCAGTTATTTTTGGCGAGATTGGAATAGCCGGCCAACATGCCTTTTTCCAGTTATTGCATCAGGGAACTAAACTGGTGCCGGCAGATATTCTTGCGCCCATCTATAGCTTTCGGTGTATCGCGAGACATCATCGCGCATTGATGTCTAACGTCTTTGCACAAACAGAAGCCTTAATGCGCGGTAAAACAGAATCACAGGTCAGCGAAGAATTAAAAGCCGAAGGACTGAATGCTGAAGCCATCAAAAAACTCTTACCTTATAAAGTGTTTCCCGGTAATCGACCAACCAGTTCATTAGTCTTCGATACGCTCGATCCTAAAACGCTGGGAGGCATTATTGCATTGTATGAACACAAAATATTTGTTCAAGGTATAATCTGGAATGTGAATTCATTTGATCAATGGGGTGTTGAGCTGGGCAAACAATTAGCAAAAACGATTCTGCCAGAGTTGAGTGATGCTGAAAATGTGGCAACGCATGATAGTTCCACTAATGGTCTAATCAACCATTACAAGCGTCGTCGAATCATAAAAAAGTGTAATAACATGCAAGGAATATGATGAAAGTACTGGCAGGAGATATAGGCGGTACAAATGCCCGTCTCATTTGTGCTGAAGTGAATGCTAAGGGTAAAAATATAGTTGCTGAAAAAAGTTATGTCAGTGCAAACTATTCTGACTTCATTCAAGTGTTAAACACTTTTCTTCATGAATACAATATTAAAGTCGCTATAGATGCTGCTTGCTTTGCAGTGGCTGGTCCGGTGAAGTCAGGCGTTGTTGCGGTTACCAATCTTCCCTGGGTTATAAGCGAGAATGAACTTGGTAAAAGCCTGCACATACCGAAGGTTAAGCTCGTCAATGATTTTACTGCAGTTGTTTATGGCATTACCGAACTTTGTGACGGTGATACTGTTACTCTGCAACAAGGTGAAGTTAAGAGTAACTTAGCTAAACAAAATGCCGTCGTTATTGGTGCGGGTACAGGGCTGGGTGTTGCACATCGTATTTGGCTGCGTGATCATTACCATGCTTTATCGAGTGAAGCCGGGCATGCCGGTTTTGCACCGGAAAATGAGCAGCAATGCCAACTACTCCAATGGTTACAAAAAACTCAATCTCACGTGAGTTTGGAAAATGTTATGTCAGGTAGAGGGCTGGTTACGATTTATAATTTTATCCGTACGCAAAACCCAACAGCCGAATCGCCCGTTGTGTCAGAAGCAATGCTAAAAAAAGATCCAGCTCAAGTAATAACCGACTATGCACTTTCAAAGAGCGACGGGCTGTGCCAACAAACATTGGACTGCTTTATTGATATCTACGGAGCCGCAGCAGGAAATGCTGCCTTGTATTTTTATCCTGTAGACGAAGTGTATATCGCTGGGGGCATTGCGCCTAAAATAAAAGACCAATTATCAGGTCAGCGTTTTATCGATGCATTTAATACTAAAGGTCTGATGTTCGAAAATATGAAAAAATTAACTATCAAAATAGTCTTGCAGGAAAAAGTCGGCCTCTACGGGGCATTATCAAATGCGCTAACATTGTAACTTTCTCGAATTAGAAACCTTACTCTTTCTTATTATTATTATTCATTCTCCATGGAAAACTTATATTTACCGTGTCTGGCCGCGCCATTCAATTGAGCACGCTTAAGCAATGCAGCCTGGGCTAATTGAGAGTTTTCTTGTTTACCTTGCCATGCTTGCAAGGCAGATTGCTGTAAAGCACGCCCATACGAGAAAGAAATTTCCCAGGGTTGGTAAGAGTACATCGCGTTCATTGCATTGAGGTTTTCAGTGGCTTCTTCAGATGTTTGTCCACCCGATAAGAAATTAATACTCGGAACGGCGGCGGGAACCGTTCGGCGTAAAACCTTGATAGTATTTTTGGCAATTTCACCAGGACTCGCTTTGTCTATAAACTCACTACCGGGTGTTACCATACTGGGTTTAAGAATAGTGTATTCAAGTATCACCTTGTGGCGATGGAGTGCGTGGTAAACGGCATGTTGTACCGCTTCAATAACCTCAAAACAACGTTCGATTGTATGGTTACCATCTATTAATACTTCCGGTTCGACAATAGGGATGATACCGACAGACTGGCAAATAGCCGCATAGCGAGCCAAAACTTCAGCATTTGCTTTAATTCCCAATGACGTTGGGTTGCTTGAACTTATTGGATAAACTTCCCGCCATTTAGCGAAGCGCGCACCTTGAGACTTATAAGTTTGTAAACGCTGGGCTAAACCATCCAGCCCTTGAGTTATCAAGTCACCCTCAGTATTGCTTAAAGCAATGGTGCCTTTGTCTACTTTTATGCCCGCAACAATACCATTATCTTCGGCTACTTCTGGTAATAACACACCAGCATCATTTTTTTGCGTAAGTGTTTCCTCAAACAGGATAACCCCGCTAATGTAGTCACCCAGACCGGGAGTATTCAATATTAAACTGCGCCATTGCCGCCGGGTTTCTTCAGTCGATTCAACCTGAATGGGTTTAAAACGTTTGGCAATGGTGGGATGACTTTCATCGATAGCAATAATACCTTTGCCTTTTTTCACCATGGCTTCAATGGTATTTTGCATTTCAGTATTAACAGACATAATTAACCTCTTAGGTATCTTGTACCTAAATTTTTTCTATCTACATAAGTTTCAGTATATGCAAAAAGTAGCATTTGCAACAGTTTCAATTAAACTGTCAACATCCCACACTTTTAGGATTTTTTATATATGTAGAACTACATATACTAAATAATGAAAGACTTTGATAGCTATTTATACAAGGATGGATCTATTCTCACTACCACTAGACTTTAAGCATAAAATATCAGAGCTGACCTACTGACTTTAATATCACTTGATGAAGCTACTCAATTACATGAGTAAAGAGCCACTAAAGACCTTATCGTTAGGGTTTTACCGAGTTGGATAGTGGTGACGAGTTCTAGCTGAATTAATCAGTTTTTATAAAGATAACATTCGTGCAAATTATCTGGAAAATATTTGAGTATTTAATACGATCAAGATTGGCGATAAATATATGGTTATCTCCAATCTTGATCTTTTTGGCATTGTGTATTTAACGGGGTTTATGTTTAAACAGTTTCTGTATCTTGGTTATTTGTTGTTTCTCCCAACGCTCACCGGCGGCCAGCATCATCTTGGCCTTTTTCTCGCCGAGTTTCATCAGTTCTTTTTCACGTTTCATGGTCGCGGCAAGTTGGTCTTTAAGTACCGCAATTTCGGATTTTGCTGCAGCATTAGCGAGTTTAAGTTCTTCGCGTGCGGCTGCGGTAGCGGTTCGTAGCGCTTCTCGCGTTGCACTGAGATCTGCTTTTAGTTTATCGGTTAAAACTTTACGCTTGTCAGTGGCCAGTTTTTTCCGGCTAGCGACAGAAGTACGTTTGCTTTTAAGTTTAGACTTCTTTTTAGTTTTCTTTTTCGCGATTGCCATAATTATTTATCCCTTTTGTTTTTATAAGTTACGCTCGTAGTATAGAAGTTAATAAGCAAGTTTGTATACATAAATTTACTTATGAGTCGGATGATGTTTTTCAAGTGTATCCCGAGTATTACTCTCTGGTAAGTAGAATTACGTAGTTACATGCCTATAGTGCAGTTGTATATTTCATGTGTATTTTAAAAGATATTAATTATGAAATAATAAGGAGAAATAATTATGCCAAGTTCCCTCGCAAAAAAAAGTCAAACTGAAGTATCCTCTCCTCATATATCCAGAGGACTGAATCTGTTCGATGAGATGGAAAAAATGTTTGAAAATTTTTCTACAAAAGGATGGCTAAGACCGTTTCATTGGGATACGCCTGCTTTGGCCGATAGTATGGTGCCATTTGAAACAACCATGCCAAGTGTCGATGTTGTCGATCGCGATAACGAAATCCTGGTAAAGGCCAATTTACCTGGTGTAGAGAAGAAAGATATTGATATATCTTTAACTAAAAATAGCGTCACCATCAAAGGTAAAACCAGTCATGAAGAAAAAGAGGAAAGGGGTGACTATTACCGGTGTGAAATATCCAAAGGCTCTTACATGCGTACCATTGGTCTACCTGCTGATGTTGATGAGAAAAAAGCCAAGGCTAAATTTAAAGATGGTGTGTTGGAATTAACCTTACCTAAATTGGAAGTTGCTGAGCGGCATAGCATTAAAATTGATTAGTGATTAGGTGTTTAATCAAAGCAAAACTCGGCTCTTCCGGTTTTTGTTTTTTATTGATACCGCCTGAAATGAGTTAACATCATAACTCCACTCCTATGCTAGGATAAGTGATGTGTTTTTCCATGACTGCCAGCTTTACCACAGCTGCAATTCTCATCCCTGCTGGCATTTATTGCCTTAAACAAGCCAATCAGCTTGATAAGCCTTATTGGGCCTTTACCCTGTTTCCCTTTATGTTCGGTCTGCAACAATTACTCGAAGGGGGAGTCTGGTATGCGCTGTTAAATGGAGACCTAATAAACGCCCATGCGTTTGCACTCGGGTTTCTGTTGTTTTCACATGTATTCTGGCTCGGCTGGGTACCGTATTCGTCTTATCTTGCTGAATCATCCGTAAGTCTAAAGAGAATGTTTAAGGTAATCACTGTTATTGGGGTGTTATTCGGTTTTGGTATGTTCATACCCTTAGTCTTTAACCCTGAATGGTTAATACCCTCGATTGTAAATGAATCAATTTATTATAATCTAACCCTTATTTCCGATTTTTATATCTCACAACCAATCCTGACCGCATTCTACGCAATGGTTATACTCGTACCATTGTTGTTCTCTTCAGATCGTTATCACAACGTCCTCGGTGGTATGATTTTGTTCTCTGGCACCATAACCTGGTTATTTTATACATGGGTATTTGTTTCAGTATGGTGTTATTTTTCATCAGTTATCTCGCTCTATATCGTTTTCATTATTGTTCGCCGAGTGAGAGCTCTGAGTATTGCCAAATCTGCTTAATCGAATAATGATTCCGCAATTTGAGCCTTTAATATAGATATACAGTATAGATAAAGTCTAAAACTTGAAATCGGTATAATTTTATATTATAGGGATTCTTAAGTAATATGTGTTACTTACTCGCCTAGCCATACTTCACTAGTTATGCCCTGTTGTGATTTCTTCGTGTTACCGGTTATCGGTTGATTTTCATGTGAGGTCTGACTATCTTTAGGAATCACGCCGTCGAAGGTATTGTCCTCATTATTTTTCAGAAGCAGGGCGGTGAAATTTCCGTAATTTATAGAATTGTTCATCGTGGTTTTCTCCTGACACGTTAAAGTTAAACACGTTAATTTGAATTACACGTTGAATTTAAGCAAGTATTCGACTGTGACTACTTCGACAATCTACTAACGAATTGAGTTCCTTTCAATAAGTAAAATCACCTAAATCATAACTAGTTACTTTTTTTTATTGTCCGCATAATATTTGTGGCTATATCAGTGGGTCATTGGGTGCTAACTATCTACTATTTGCGGGTAATACGTATAGTGTCAGGTTTCTCGTTAAAATACACTAGTAGTTGTGGTAAGTGTATATTTCCATATATCCTTATTTTTCATGTGTGTATGTATAAATCTATTAGTATTTAAATATGGATATCTTTTATGGGAAACATCAGGAAATTTAAATCCGTCATAATAGTATTAAATATTATATTCCCACTGTTTTTAACAGCATGTATTTATGATCCGTACTATGTCGAGCCACCTCGTAGCCATGTAGACTTCTATCCCTACGATTATTACTATTACCCAAGCGCGCGGGTATATTTCAACTTTACGACAGGATTCTATTATTATTTTGATAATAATAGATGGGTTGAATCACGGACATTGTTACCGCGAATACATCTGGATCCAAAAGATCGAGTACGTATACGCGTAGATAACGATAAACCATTTGTAAAATATCCGGAACATATAAAAAAATACAAACCATTACCAGATTATAGTATTGATAAACAACGAAATTTTAGAGAGCGTGAAGAAAACCGAAAGCTGTATAACGAATATAAGAGCTCAAAAGAGCGGAAAAAAAATACAAAAGAAAGTAATAGACAAGACCGCAGGTAGTCTGTGAGTGTTGATAAATAAATCATTAAAAGCTCATAATTTTTTTTTGTTATTTTTATTGCTGATTACAATTATTTTTTATCGAATGCTTTTACTTCTGAAACATCTATTTGGTATGATAAAGACCCTGATAATAAAGCTGTTATAAATCTATATTTTTTCTGGTCTGAGAATTGCCCTCATTGCCTGGATGCTCTGCCCGATATTATAGAAATAAATAAAGAATATAAATGGTTGAAGCTACATTCATTCGAGTTGTCCAGACACCCTGAAAATATCAGATTATTTGAAAGCATGGCATCTCGTTTGGGTAGTGACGCCCGTAGCGTGCCAACATTTATGTTTTGCGGTAACTTGATAAGCGGTTATGAAAGCAAAAAATCAACAGGAAACTGGCTACGAACTAATTTATCTGATTGTTATAAGTTTGCTATACAAAACAACCCGGATAACAGTGTAGTATTTTCTTTAACTGATTCGGAATCTGGCTCAGTTAATGTCCCGTATATTGGTACTATTTCAAGTGCCGACTACTCATTACCTGTCCTGACAATAATGATTGCGGGTCTAGATGTTTTCAATCCTTGTGCATTTTTCGTTTTATTGTTTTTAATGAGTATCATAGTACACGGAAAAAGCAGAAAAAAATGGCTTTAATAGGCGGCCTATTTGTCATTATATCTGGCGTTATGTATTTTTTGTTTATGGCGGCATGGTTAAACTTGTTTATATATTTTGGTGAAATACGAATAATTACTGTAATAGCCGGTTGTATCGGTGGGTTAATTGCTCTTATAAATATAAAAGACTATTTCTGGTTTAAAAAAGGAATTTCTTTAACAATAGCCGACAGTAAAAAACCACTCTTGTTTGATCGAATGCGGTATTTGTTGCGATTAGATTCAACGCTAGCCATTGTTATTGCAACAACTGTGTTCGCAATTATAGCCAATAGTTATGAGTTACTATGTACGGCCGGTTTTTCAATGGTATACACCAAAATTTTAACGTTAAAATCATTGTCTGTAAATTCGTATTATTTATATCTTTTGCTTTATAACGTAATATATGTATTGCCTTTGTTTCTTATAGTTGCAATATTCGTGATAAAACTTGGAGCAAGAAAACTAACTGAACGGGAAGGTATGAGTTTGAAATTACTATCAGGCGTCATGATGTTATTGTTAAGTCTAATACTGGTTATTTCTCCGGATTATTTAAGTAATATTCTTGTTGCAGCTGCAATATTGTTATTTTCGATTATTGTTACTGTTCTAACGACTATTTCATCTAAAAATAAAATATAACATGCAAAGTTAAAAATCTTTCGACTGGAGCAGTTAAATATTTTATTTACATTAGACGTGTTAAATTTATCTTGATATAAGATGTAAAACAGGAATATTAAAAATTAGTTTAATAGGTTTTTGTCGGTCCATGCCGGGAAAATCTAATTTTGTTGGATATTACTACTAACTTTTATGTTTTTGTTGAACGCGTCGAAATTTAGACGGTATCATATCGAATCCTGGAATCTTTCTTTTGAAACGCAATCATCGTCATTAGTATTTCTACCGTTAAAGATTTCTGGTTATGGTTTCGTGTAAATATTTACTGACAGCAGGAATGTTGTTGATATTGGAGTGAGTAGTTTTTTTCTGTGAGTTGTTACTTTTCGTATATTTTAAAGAACCTTTAAGCGTAAATGCCTGCTATTAATTATACAATAAGTAATATTACATATATGTTTATTAGAGTAACGAAGGTTTATCATGTGTCATGATATTTTGTATATATTCATTCACGCTTTGTTATTATTCTGAAGACGAGGGTTACATATTATGGAAAAAGATTTAACTGATAAAGATAAGATTAAGTCTATATTGGGACTACATAATGGTCCTGGAATCGAAGAATTCAATGCATGGACAGAAAATGATGCTGTAAAACTAGCTCGTACAGAAGGCATTGAGTTAACGGATAAGCATTTTGAAGTTATTAGATTTATGCGCGTTCATTTTGAAAATGTTGGCGCTGAAATGCCTAAAGCTCACGAATTCATGAGCACGCTTAAAGAGCAATTCTCTGAGGAAGGTGGTCTTAAGTATTTATATTTATTATTCCCCGGGGGGCCTCTAAGCCAGGGTTTTCGCTTTGCTGGAATTCCTGTGCCTAAGGATGCAAAAAATATGTCATTCGGGACTGTGTTCTAGTGTTTGTTTGACTACATATTTTCATTATCAGAGATGGAATCTTAAATTAATTTTAAATTTAAAATGTTATCTGTGAAAATTTTGTGTTTTTTTTATTAATTGCGAATCTACGTATTTCTACTTATCAGTAGCTCATATTTTAGAGTGTAAACTTAATGTTGAATTAAAAATAAAACCTTAAGTACTAGAAATATACTGATAGAGGAATACGTCAAAATGATAAAGCGATTTTCGTGGCGATTTTTTCTTTTAATTATTTTGCTAGTCTTTTTAGTTTCGTTTACTGTGTCAGTTGCATATGCGGATAAACAAGTTATACAGCTTACCATAGAAAATGTTATTGGGCCTGCTACTGATGATTACGTTGATCGCGGTCTTCAAATGGCCACGGATAATAAAACGGAACTTGTAGTTATCCGGCTTGATACACCTGGTGGGCTGGATTCTTCGATGCGAAGTATCATCAAAAAGATAATTAATTCCCCTGTCCCAGTAGCGGTATATGTTTCTCCAAGCGGTGCACGTGCTGCTAGTGCAGGAACGTATATGCTTTATGCTAGTCATATCGCTGCAATGGCGCCCGGTACCAATCTGGGGGCAGCCACACCGATTAAAATCAATTCTATGTCACCTTCTGGTCTTGGAAAATCAAAAGACCAAACGAAACAACCTGACACAGACGGTACTGGAGATACGTTGAACCGTAAAATGATTAATGATGCAGTTTCGTATATCCAGGGTTTAGCACAACTACGCAGTCGTAACGAGCAATGGGCTGAAAAAGCCGTTCGAGAAGCAGCGAGTTTATCTGCCAATGAAGCACTCAAATTAAATGTTATTGATATTATTGCGGCCAGTATGGGCGATCTTTTAAAGCAAATTGATGGGCGTGAAGTATTAGTACAAGGTCAGAAAAAAATAATCAGTACAGCAGGCCTTGTGTTATCTGGAATTGAGCCGGACTGGCGTAATAGATTACTGAGTGTAATAACAAACCCTAATATTGCCTATATACTTATGCTCGTTGGTATTTATGGATTAATATTCGAATTTTCAAATCCCGGTGCCGTTCTACCCGGTACGTTAGGGGGGATATGTTTATTATTAGCATTATATGCATTTCAATTACTCCCGATTAATTACGCAGGCATGGGGCTTATTTTGCTAGGTATTGCACTCATGGTCGGCGAAGCATTTGAACCCAGTTTTGGTATGCTTGGAATAGGGGGGCTTATTGCTTTTGTATTTGGTTCTATTATTTTAATGGATACGAGTACACCTGGTTACGGGATTGATATTTCTGTCATTGCAACATTCGCTATTACTAGCATAATTATGTTTAGTATTGTTATCGGGATGGCTATAAAAGCGCGCAGGCGCGCAGTCGTGAGCGGCAAGGACGAATTATTAGGAAGCGAAGCATTGGTTATAGATGACTTTGAAAATGAGGGGAAAGTTAAACTGCATAGTGAGATCTGGAATGCACATAGTGAATTAGCTTTACAGAAAGGACAACGTGTAAAAGTTATGGGTATTAAAGGATTAATCTTAAACGTAGAACCGTTAGTAACGGATAAACAGGAGAATAAATAATGACGGCTTATGGATTGTACGCATTTATAATAATACTTGTTTTGTTGTTTACGAGTGCCATCAGAATATTACGTGAATACGAGCGTGGTGTTATTTTCTTGCTTGGACGTTTTTGGAAAGTAAAAGGCCCTGGATTTATTATATTAATTCCATTTGTTCAGCAAATGGTACGAGTGGACTTGCGTACTATTGTAATGGATGTTCCAAGTCAGGATGTTATTTCACGCGATAATGTATCCGTGAATGTTAATGCTGTAGTATATTTTCGTGTAATTGAACCCGATAAGGCCATCATTCAGGTCGAAAACTTTTATGAAGCAACTAGTCAACTGGCACAAACGACTTTACGCTCGGTACTTGGACAACATGAACTTGATGAAATGCTTGCAGAGCGGGAGCGACTTAATGCTGACATTCAGAGCGCACTGGATCAACAAACGGATACATGGGGTATCAAGGTCAGCAATGTAGAAATTAAACACGTTGATCTGAATGACAGTATGATTCGTGCCATTGCCAAACAGGCAGAGGCTGAACGTACTCGACGTGCCAAGGTGATTCACGCCGAAGGTGAAATGCAAGCAGCAGAAAAATTACTGGGTGCGGCGAAAATACTTGCTCAACAACCACAGGCATTACAGTTACGGTACTTGCAAACGCTCACAGAAATAGCTGGCGAACATTCAAATACTATTGTTTTCCCATTACCGATGGATTTGATTGAAAACTTAATCCATAAATCAAAAGTATGACCGACTGGATATTGTATTCAGATTAGTTGACTATTTTTCTGGGATAAAAATTTTTTATGGGTATATATGCGGGTAATACGTATAGCATCGGGTTTGTAGCGAAAATATACTTAGCAACAAATCAATTCACGGAGGATGTTTATGTATGCTGGCAAATAGTCTAACGGATATAAACATGATTATTTATCATAATCAATCGATGGTAACGGCCTGTAAACCAGATCATCTGGGATTTATGGGGGTATTTTTAAAAGGCATTTATCTTGGTTATCCTGTTGGTACATTTCTCGAAGTAAAATTTATCGGGCATAAGTATGATTATTCCAGGGGTGTTCGTATCCCGATGGTGGTTAATCATTCAGAAGCCAATGGTACTGGATTAAGATTAAAAAACTTTGAAAAGGACGTTGTGCAAAAATGGAAGGGAATTCATAAAACTATTTTTAACCCTTTTGTACCAAAAAGGCGCAAGGAAGTGGCTGATACTTTATAATTATTTCAATATACCTGTAAAGTATTAGTGAGAAGTTCCTGCCGGATTTTGTAAATATTCGAGAGATTGTCTCGAACAATGTCTTCTATTTTCAACGTTACTGAATCAATAGTCGCACCATTTTGTAATTTAACTTGAATATCGATAACTTTGGGTTCATTTATCGGACTACCAATCTGACTGAGTAAATAACAATACGCATCACTTACGTCATGAAGTTCCATGACTATCAATTCCGCTATTTGTAATGCCACAATGTTGTAGAGTTTGCCAATATGAGTCACAGGGTTTTTACCTGCTGCGGCTTCCATATTCATCGGCCGATAGGGTGTAATGAGGCCGTTTACTCGATTACCTCGTCCTACCTCGCCATCATCACCTGATTCTGCTGAAGTTCCAGTGACGGTTAAATAAATACTTTCTTTTTCGATATTGTCAGCAGCATTAAGTATAACGTCTAGAGGCAGGTTAGTTACCTTTTCGGCTTGAGTAGTAATAAGTTTGATGAGTTTTCCTTTTTTCTTAATGTAGTCATTGATGTCGGTAATAAAGCGATCAACAAATGCACATGCGATAGTGAGTTCTATCTTCTCGTCTCTAATAACCCCCATCACTTTAATATCTTCACCTGTTTCCGGGTAAGTTTTTTTCATTTCTGGCGAATTAAGGTATTCCTCAATGTTTAAAACCAGATATTCCAGTTCACTCAAGGGTGCATAGCCGACACCACAGGAAGTATCATTGGCCAGGGCTATGCCGGTTTGTTCCTGCCTTAAATACAGTTCAACCAGTTCTGCTGAGCCGGGTCGTATTAATGAATGGATTTTTACGTCGCGCTCAACATTCAATGCATGAAAATGGCTGCTTAGCCATTGGGTGCAACTATTTATTACAAGTTCTTCAAGCGGTACCTTGATATTATTAAATTCACAGGTTGCGCGACCTGCCAAAAAAATTTCCATGGGCGCTAATATTTTTCCGCCATTAAAAGCAGGTTGTGATGAACCACCCCATAGAAGTGCTTTATCGACATTGTGGTGTAATACCAGGCCAAAATTTTCAATATAAAAATCACACAAACTACGGCTTAGTTCTTCGGCCAGTGCATCACACATGGTGTCTGGGTGGCCAATACCTTTGCGCTCAACAATTTCTATTGCTGAGGAAGTCGTTGGTGTTGAATCAAGCGTTGATATATTAATTTTATTCATGGTTTAACCTTGTTTCAAATTTTCGATATAGGCTAATGGTGGTGCCAACCAGCCGAGCATAACAATAATGACAATAAGTGCTGAATAAATAATTGACATTATTAAGCTTTGTTTAATATTTGAAACCGTGTTTTTCTTTTTTATCAGGCCTTGACTACCCCAGTGAAGTAGCAAAAACCCCAGTAGATTTGTTAACCAGTATCCGATGATGAAGGCAGGTAGAAACATCTTCTCGTTAATCAGTGAAAAGGGCATTGAAAATAAATATGCCAGTGGCACATTAACAACCAGATCATTCCACCATGTCAATGGCGATAGAATAAAGCCTATTGTGACGAGTGAAATATTAAAAATGGTTTGTTTCATTATTAAACCATTGTTCTTCTCAATAACTCTTGTACTTGTGTAAATGAGCGTGTATTAAGAACATCAGATTTTTCCAGCCATCCACGTCGTGCCTGACCAATACCGAATTTCAAATTATCAAAACCGTTAATATTATGTGAATCCGAATTAACACTGATGAGAACGCCTTCTGTTTTTGCCATTTGGCAATACACGTCAGATAAATCCAGCCTGTCAGGTTGTGCATTCAGTTCAAGATAACAACCACGTTGTTTTGCTTCACGGATAATACGATTCATATCGACGTCATACGCATCGCGCTGTTCTAACAGCCGACCGGTCGGGTGTGCCAGTATGCTGAAGTAAGGGTGTTGCATCGCACTCAGGATGCGCCTGGTTTGTTTGTCGCGCGACAGTTTAAAATTACTGTGTATCGCCCCAATAACCAGATCCAGTTTTGCCAGTACTGTGTCGGGCAGATCTAGACTACCATCTTCCAGAATATCCACTTCAATACCTTTCAACACAGTAATGCCATCAAGAGTGTCGTTGAGTTTGTCAATTTCATCGATTTGTTTTAACAAACGTTCCGCTGTTAATCCATGTGCAACCGTTAAATGTTTACTGTGTTCGGTAATAGCCAGATAGCTTAAACCATAGTGTTTGGCCGCTTCCGCCATTTCTTTCAAGCTGTTATAACCATCGGTTGCCTTGGTATGCGCATGTAAATCGCCCTGCAAATTTTGTAATTCAACCAAGTTAGGAAGTTTATTTTTCTCGGCGGCTTCAATTTCGCCCTGATTTTCTCGTAATTCTGGTGGTATCCAGGGTAGGCCTACAGTTTTGTAGACGGATTCTTCAGTATTGCCAGCAATTTGTGTATAGCCTCTGAAAACCCCATATTCATTAACCTTTAAGCCCTGTTGTTGGGCGCGACGCCGTATTGCAATGTTGTGCGCTTTAGAACCCGTAAAATAATGCAAGGCGGCGCCCATGCTTTTTTTTGTAACCACTCGCAAATCAACTTGTAAACTATTTTTGAGTACAACTGTACTGCGTTGACTGCCCTTGCTCAAAACGTTGGCGACTTCATCATATTCAACAAATGCCTGTACTACAGGTTTACTATTGTTTGCACAGACCAAAATATCCAGATCACCCACTGTATCTTTACAGCGTCGATAACTACCGGCAATAACGACTTCTTGAGCCTGTGCTTGTTTGTTGAGGTAAGCGGTATAAGGTTCAGCATATTGCGCAGCCACGGCCAGTTTGATGCGACGCTTTTTTTGCAAATGGCTTTCGATATTTTTGATCAGTGTTTGGCTGGTCTTGTCGCCGAAGCCATGGATTGTTTGTAAGCGACTATCTTTGGCTGCACGCAAGAGTTGTTCCGGGGTGTGTACATCGAGGTCATGATAAAGAGCATGTACTTTTTTTGGCCCAAGCCCTGGTATCCGTAATAGTTCGGTTAAATCAGTGGAGTGAGTTTGACGTAATTTTTCTAATGCCAAACATTTTCCAGTATGAATAATTTCTTCAATTTTAGCGGCCAGATCCTTGCCGATAGTCGGCAAGCGGGTTAAATCTGCTTTTTGATTAATCAGGGTTGAAACTTCTTGATTCATTCCATTAAGCATACGTGCAGCATTTCGATAAGCCCGTACTCGAAACGGATTAGCATTATCAAGTTGGAGTAGATCGGCTATTTTTTCGAATGTTTTTGCTATATCGGTATTGTGAATAGGCATGTGATTAGTACCGTTGCGAGTAAAAAATCTTTAATGAAAACATGCGTGAAAATAGTATCTGACATGAAATAGTAATATTTATATCATACTCTCTCTTATCTGAGCATTGATTAGGTAGTATCACGTATAGTTGTGTAATTGATAATAATGATAAAAAGTCGAATAGATTATCAATTTATTGTACTAGCAGTGAATAGCTGGCTCTAATGTAATTTCTTTATCAATCTCAATTACATTTCGATGTCTTTAAACATAGTTCACAACAATTTTGAAGTTTATTGAATTCTAAAATTATTTATATGCTGGATGACAAATGTCAGATATTAAAGACAAGCTTCTGTCAGATAAAGGTACGGCAAAAATCGAATGGGCAATGACAGAAATGCCTGTTTTAAATAGCCTGTTAAAGCGCTTTGAAAAAACCCGTCCATTAGCAGGTGTGCGAATTAGCGCTTGTTTACACATTACCACTGAAACGGCCAATCTGGCGCGTACCCTTAAAAGCGCCGGTGCAGATATAGTGTTGTGTGCCAGTAATCCATTAAGTACACAAGACGACGTTGCAGCAGCGTTGGTATCTGAATATGAGATACCGGTATATGCTATTCGCGGTGAAGATACCAACGTTTACTATCAGCACATTAAATCCGCATTGGATCATAAGCCAGTTATGACGATGGATGATGGTGCGGATTTAGTAAGCGAATTACACAAGACACGCACTGATTTGTTAGCCAATATGATTGGCGGCACCGAGGAAACCACAACGGGGGTCATTCGACTTCGGGCTATGGCAAAAGGCAGCGCGCTTAAGTATCCGGTTATTGCTGTTAATGATGCCATGACTAAACATTTATTTGATAATCGCTATGGTACCGGACAAAGTGCACTAGATGGCATTATTCGCGCAACCAATATTTTATTAGCAGGCAAGACCTTCACAATTGTGGGCTATGGTTGGTGTGGGCGGGGCGTGGCGATGCGCGCCAGTGGCCATGGTGCACATGTTGTTGTGTGCGAAGTTGATCCCTTACGTGCCCTTGAAGCGAGTATGGATGGCTATCGTGTGATGCCATTAATCGAGGCGGCCGAAGAGTCTGATTTTATTCTAACCGTAACCGGCGACAAGCATGTTATCGATAAACAGCATCTGGAAGTGATGAAAGATGGCTGCGTATTGGCAAATGCTGGCCATTTTAATGTCGAAATTAATATTCCTGTTTTAGAAGCGATGAGTAGTAGCAAGCACTCTCCGCGAACATCGGTTGAAGAATATACTTTAAAAGATGGACGGGTGATTAGATTGTTAGCCGAGGGTCGTCTGGTTAATCTTGCCGCTGCAGAAGGACATCCTTCTTCCGTGATGGATATGAGTTTTGCAAATCAAGTATTATGCGCGATTTATCTGTACCAGAATAATACTACGTTGAATAACGCGGTCCATAACGTGCCACTCGAAATTGATAATGAAGTGGCTCAACTTAAACTGAATGCGATGGGGATATGTATTGATCAATTCACTGCTGCTCAACTATCGTATTTATCTTCATGGCAACAAGGAACGTAAAGAAGATGGCGATGTTATGAAAAACACCCTTAAAAATATGTTAGATACTATTCGAACGGAAGCGGACTACAGTGCTGCGTTTACAGGCAGGAAAGTATTCGATACACGTGTCATGCAGGCTATGAACGATGTTGATCGTAAGTTATTTGTTCCCGAAATTTTTCAACATTATGCCTATGATAACGGACCACTAGCGATTGGATACGGCCAAACCATTTCTCAGCCATACATCGTCGCACTGATGACTGACTTACTGGATAGCTCTCCAGGAAATACCGTGCTTGAAATTGGTACCGGTTCGGGCTATCAAGCGGCAATACTGTCGCGATTAGTGAAACAGGTCTACAGCGTTGAAAAAATTCCTGAATTGGCTGAATCATCGCAAAAAAATTTGCAAGCACAGGGCTATAACAATGTTGAAATACGGTGTAGTAATGGTTACTACGGCTGGAAAGAGAAGGCACCTTTTGATGCCATTCTGGTTACGGCGGCGGCAACCCATATTCCTGAAAGTTTAATTCATCAGCTTAAACCCGGTGGGCGTATGGTAATCCCTGTCGGTCAACCACAAAAACGCCAGAAGTTGATGCTAGTAACGAAAGATGAAAATGGTAGTACGAATACCGAGTCTATTCTTTCAGTGATCTTTGTGCCATTGGTGACGAAAGAGCTTGAAGTTGCAAATTAATCAGAAATCCGTAAATTCAGCTGCTCAATTTAAACAAGCTATGGATGGGAGCCGGAGCAATAAACAAGTATTGCTATTGATTTGCGGCAATGAAGTGTCATGTTGTGTAGTTTTAATCTGGCATTGATATATCCTTTATACTAGATTTTGGTTAACTGGTAGGTTTGTAATTATTTTTTTATTGTAGGCTTAAATAGTATTGGGAATATCATTTGCAAGTTTACTTTGTGTTAAGTTAATTCTTTATAATTTAAACTGAACAACTACATATTATCAGTGAGTATATGAATTCCATCACTTGGCAACAACATGTAAAAGTAAATCGCATGCAAACTATATTGTTAATTGTTGCTATGGCGGGATTTATGGCATTGATTGGTTGGCTAATATGGGGTGTCGCTGGCATTATCTATTTAATAGTAACGAGTATGTTTGTATTACTATTATCACCGGCTATTACTCCTCAACTTATTATGCGTTTATATGGTGCACAACAACTTTCATCTACTCAAGTACCTAATCTGCATTCGGCGTTGCAAGAACTTAGTAATCGATGTGAATTAAATTACATTCCTGAACTGTATTATATCCCGAGTAGTATGATAAGTGCTTTTGCAGTCGGTAGCCCTGCTCAGGCCGGGATAGCAATAACTGATGGATTTCTTCGTTCATTTAATCTGCGTGAAGCTATTAGTGTACTTGCACATGAAATTAGCCATATTCGCAGTAATGATATGAGTGTGATGGCACTGGCTGACATGTTTAGCCGATTAACCAGTATGTTATCTATATTTGGTCAGTTACTTTTTATCTTCAATTTACCTTTAGTAATTTTAGGCTTTGTTAGTGTAAACTGGTTGGTTATTGTCTTATTAATCCTTGCACCAACAATTAGCACTTTGGCGCAACTGGGTTTATCTCGTGTTCGTGAGTATGATGCAGATCTTAATGCTGCACGTCTAACCGGTGATCCTGAAGGCTTGGCAAATGCCTTAGTTAAAATGGAAAGTATTCAGGGTGGTTGGTTTGAAAGGTTATTTCTGTCAGGGAGAAGAATTCCAGAGCCATCCTTTCTTAGAACCCATCCTCCAACAGCTGAGCGAGTACATCGATTACTATCGTATAAAAAATCTTCCGATGATAATATTAATTTGAATTCATCGACTCCAGCATCGTTAGAAAATAATTTACTGTTAAATAGAATAAAAAGAAAGCCTGGTTGGCATTTTAATGGTTTGTGGCATTAAAAGTATATTTGTAACTAGTTTATTAAGTTAAAGATTAGATAAGTACACTAAGAGTAAATAAGTAATTACGTATGTAAAACTACGTATGTTATTTAGGAATGTATATTGGTATAAAACTTCAGGAAAGAAATTATCTCAACAGGTGAGTTTCTAACACTTAGTACTACCTCCCTTATAGGGTACTAAGGACTTTTGCGGTCAAGCCCCTTGGCCGCTTTTTTTTTACTTATTATTAGGCCTTTTTTAACGATGATGCTAGGTATTAACACGTATTACGTCTGGTTCACTATATGTTTAATATTTATTATGATTTAAATTTTGAAGGGGTCTAATAGTTTATGGTAAGTGACCGCGAAAAAATATTAATTACTGACGCTAATGATAATTTCATGAGAAAATTAAAATATGATATTGAAGATTTTGGATATGATGTTTTTGTAGAAAACACAGTGTCCAAGATATTATTTTTACTTAAAGTTAATTGCTTTGATTTGATCTTGCTAGATGTAACCATACCAGGCATTGATGTGCTAGGTATTATAGAGTTACTACGTAACACAAATACCCCTACGTCAATTATTATATCTAATGATGCAGCAAACTATGATATTGCCATTGAGTCCGTTAGACGTGGCGCTTTTGATATTCTTATAAAGCCTTATGATAGTGGTAGACTTATCAAGGTAATTAAAGATGCGCTTAACAATTCAGCACAAATTATGCAGGGCAATAGTATTGCAGAAGAAATAGAGCCAGCCGACAACATTTATCAATTTATGGTCGAAAATTCGCAGGATATTCAGTACATACTGGATGATGCAGGAAAGTTTCGTTTTATTAATAAAAGAGTAGAAAGTCTACTGGGCTACTCTCGTTCAGAATTGATTGGCAAGTATTATACAGAACTTGTATATCCTGATGATTTAGATAAGGCAATGTTCCGCTTGCATGATAAACGTAATAACAATGCCACACCGCAAAGTGTTGAGCTACGTCTCAAGTCTAACAACAAAGATGTTAGTTATCTTTATTTTGATATTATGTCAATGGCAATACCTTCCAATATCAAAGTTAAGTTAAACATGAGCGACAGTGAGAAAAATAGTCCATTAGATGGTGCTGTTACTTTTGGCATCGCACATGACGTTACAACCAGAAAAAAGATAGAGAAAATAGTACATAAAAAAGCCAGTTATGATCATTTAACAAGCTTGCCGAATAATATATTATTTCACGATAGACTGAATTTGGCGATTGCGAAAGCGAAACGCGATGACACTGCTTTTGCAGTGATGTATCTTGATCTTGATGGATTTAAAGCCATTAATGATTCTTATGGACATCACCTCGGAGATAAGGTTTTACAGATGATGAGTGACCGTATGCTTAATTGTTTGCGTGAAAGCGATACTTTAGCCCGGGTTGGAGGCGATGAATTTACACTATTACTACCCAATGTGAGTGATAATCAGGAAGCAGCCATCATTGCCAATAAGTTAACCTTAAGTGCTATGAAACCATTCTTAATTAATAAAGAAGAACACAGTTTAAGTGTCAGCATTGGAATTGCATTCTTCCCTGATGATGGTGCCTCACACGAACAGCTCATTCAAGCTTCAGATAACGCTATGTATAAAGTTAAAAACGGGCAAAAAAATGGTTATCATTTTCACAAACAAAAAGAGATAAATTGACAACAATCGAATACCTTTAATTCGAATTCGATTGTTGTGTCATATTTAACATTCTTTCCAATATGTAAGTAGTTCAATGAATAAATAACTAATAGCTGAATTTTTTATTTGCTTCTGTGTTCGCCGAGATATAGTTTGCTTTTATTGGTGAAAATGTATTTCTCTGCGAATCACTACGCGTATTTATTATCATTTTTTCAGGATAGTTCTCCATCGCTACATTTACAAAACTTTCTGATTTTTCTGGCAACATTAACAATACTGTTGCTAACATCGCTACTTGAATGAACAGCCTAATGACAGAAGAAAGTGTGTTTTTCATAATCATCGTCCTTTATTAGTAAAACTCTTGTAACCAACATTTAACTTAAACATATACTTATTCCCAATGCTTTAAAATACGTAGTATTTCGTATCTTAATTACACCAGTATTACAACGGCAAAAATTCATCTACAAAATTGTACTTTTTTACCTGAAAATATTCACTAAAAGCAGCAGTGTGTTTAAGGAATTCTCAGATTCCTTTCCTGTAAATTTCTAGCATGAATTGAGGTTTTTAGTAACGCTATTAGTTGAGTGGAGCATCATCATGCCTAGGGCAAAATTTTGCCCCTTATCTATACGTGAAACTACGTATTTTTGCTGAACTCAGTCCATAAAATGGCTAATATTGGCCTCTAGGTACGCTAAAAATATGATATTGTGTATTAAAAGAAAATTGTATAAACCACATGGCGTCAGACTAGATGAGAATATAATTAATGCGTTGTACAGTAAACAGAATTGAGAAATAGAAAATGGATGAGTTAGGTCCAGACGATAAATCAAGACAAGAACAAGCCACTGCCACTCAAACAAGTGTTATTTTTCCAGTCGTTGGTATTGGCGCATCGGCTGGTGGTCTGGAGGCTGTTACTGCATTGCTGCGAGAGTTGCCAACGAATACAGGGATGGCGTATGTCTTTGTACAGCATTTGGCACCTACTCATCAAAGCATGCTCACCGAGTTGCTGTCGCGTGAGACAAGCATGCAAGTTGAAGAAATAAAAGACGGTATGATAGTCCACCCCGATCATTTCTACGTTATTCCACCGAATACAAATTTAGGGATTCTGCATGGGGTTTTACACCTTATGCCGCGTGAAAATGAAAAGGGTCAACATTTACCGATTGATTTTTTCTTGCGCTCCCTGGCAAAAGAACAGTCCAGTCGTTCGATAGGCGTTATTCTTTCTGGCAGTGCTTCAGATGGCGTGTTGGGGTTGATGGAAATTAAGGCCGAAGGGGGTATTACCTTTGCTCAGGATGAAATAACTGCCGCACATAACAGCATGCCTCACAGTGCCATTGCGGCAGGTTGCGTTGATTTTGTTCTCCCTCCTCAAGAAATTGCTCATGAATTGACGCGCATTGGCCAGCATCCTTATATTAAACTTAAAAATGCTGCATCAGATGAAGCTCTCCCGGGAGAAGAAGATAATCTGCGTAAAATATTCCTGTTATTACGCCAGAAATCCGGTAATGATTTTACTTATTACAAGCAAAGTACCATTTTGCGGCGGATAAAACGCCGTATCTTATTACACAAGCTGGAACGCATCGAAGATTATGTGCGGTATCTTCAGCAAAGCCCGGCTGAAGTGGAGGCTTTATTTCGTGATTTACTGATTAACGTCACAAGCTTTTTCCGTGACCCGGAAGTATTTGACGGGTTAAAAAAGATAGTTTTTCCTGCCATTGTCAAAAACCGTCCGGAAGGACTGCATATTCGTATTTGGGTAGCAGGTTGTTCGACGGGTGAGGAAGTTTATTCGATTGCCATTGCGTTGTTTGAATATCTTGGGGATATGTCTGCGAATACTGCTATTCAGTTTTTTGCAACCGACCTTGATGTGCAGGCTGTTGATAAAGCGCGTAGTGGCATTTACCCAAACACCATTACAGAATTTGTTTCTGCCAAACGTTTACAACGGTTTTTTACCAAGGTTGAGAAAGGTTATCAAATTTCCAAACATATACGCGACGTGTGTATATTTGCGCAACAAAATGTATTCAAAGATCCTCCGTTTTCAAAACTGGATCTAATCAGTTGCCGGAATCTGTTAATTTATTTAACGCCGGTACTACAAAAAAAAATCATGCCTATTTTTAATTATGCGCTTAATAACAAGGGTTACTTGTTATTAGGTACGTCTGAAACCATTGGTCGTCATGCAGATTTGTTTAGGTTAGCGGATAAAAAGATAAAACTTTATGAAAAAAAATCTGTTCCTGGAGTGCTCCATTTTAATTTAGCTGATTTTACTATTAACAGTGTGGGAGAATATCCACATTATGTAGCACCGGTTAAACAAGTCTCTACCTGGAGTAATCTCGACATTCAACGCGAAGCCGATCGTATTGTACTCAAGAAATTTTCACCTTGTGGTGTAGTAATTAATGAAGATCTCGATGTACTTCAGTTTCGTGGCCATACCGGTGTTTTTCTGGAGCCGGCTGCAGGTGAAGCTAGCCTGAATTTGATAAAGATGGCGCGTAACGGTTTACAGGTAGATTTACGTAATTTAATTCATCAAGCCATAGACAAGAACATTAGCATCCGTAAAGACAATATCCAGTTACGTAGTAACGAAGGGATTAGAAATATCAGTATCGAAGTGGATCCCATTACGGGAGCCGGGCAGCATAATCGATATTTTCTGGTACTTTTTAAGGAAAATGTTACAGCGGTTATACCAAAAACCGAGAAAAAGGCCCTTTCTGACGATGTGGCCGATACAGAAGAAGCAGTTGAAATCCGGCGCTTACAGCAGGAAATTAGTGCTACTCAGGAATATATGCACACAGTTATTGAGCAGCAGGAAGTTGCTAATGAAGAGCTTACTTCGGCTAATGAAGAAATTCAGGCCAGTAATGAAGAGCTACAAAGTACTAATGAAGAACTGGAAACGGCCAAGGAAGAATTACAGTCTTCTAATGAAGAATTAGCCACCGTCAATGATGAGCTGGCGAGTCGTAATGATGAACTGGAACAGCTTAGTAATGATTTGTCTAATTTGATTACCGGTTTGACTATACCCATTGTCATGGTGAATGAAGATTTACGGATTCGGCGCTTCAGTTTGGCGGCAGAAAAATTACTTAATCTTATTGACGCTGATCAAGGCCGACCTATTTCACATATCAAGGCTAATATTGTTGTGCCGGAACTTAACCAGTTATTATTAAGAGTGATTGATAGAGTAAAAGAAGAGCAGATAGAGATAGAGGTACAGGATCAGCAAGGATACTGGTATAGGGTGCAAATTCGTCCGTATAAAACCATGGGAAATGTAATTAGTGGTGCATTGATTGCTTTTATTGATATCAATGAAATCAAGCAAAGCCTTGATATTGCAAAACAGGCTCAACATTATGCTGAAGCGATTGTAGCAGCAGTCGGCTATCCAATGCTGGTACTGGATAGTAATTTGCGAGTATTTTCAGCGAGTAAAATTTTTTATTCAGTATTTGAAGTTAGTGAAAAAGAAACGGTTGGGAATTTATTATATCACCTTGGGAATGGCCAATGGGGAATTCCACAATTGCGAGATAAACTTGAAGAAACGATTACTAAAAAAGCTAACTTTGATAACTTTATAGTTGAACATGATTTTGAAAATATTGGCGCCAGACGTATGAAGGTAAGTGGCAGATTTCTTTCGGAGGGTATAAAACATGAACCTATGGTACTGATGCAAATAGAAGACGTGACAAAAGTTAAATAAAGTATAGCCATAGATGATGTTGTATGTATGGGGCAATATTTATCGATACAGAGAACGCTACATAGGTAATACCAAATGGACTACACAACAGTGCCGGAGCTGAATAAGCTGAATAAGCTGAATAAGCTGAATAAGCTGAATAAGCTGAATAAGCTGAATAAGCTGAATAAAAAGCAACTGCTTGAACATGTCAGGTTGCTTCAGAAACAGATTGACGAAGAAGGCTGTAGAATTGTCCCATGCAGTGTCAAACATGAATTGCAGGTATACCATCTTGAACTTGAAATGCAAAATAGAGAATTGCGCGAGGCACAGCAGCAGCTTGAAGAAACACGTGACAGTTATGCTGACCTCTATGATTTTGCCCCGGTTAATTATTTCACTTTCGACAATAAAGGAATCATTGATAATATAAATTTGACTGCTGCTAGTATATTAGGCGAGGTGAGAACGAAACTCATTGGTCAACCCTTTTCCAGATGGTTGGATAAAAGTGAAATAAATAAATTTTTCAAACATGTGAGTAAGGCAATAGAATCAGAAACAAAAGTGACTGATGAAATGATCATTAAGGACTTGTCTGGAGAAATAATAGAAGTGCGTATAGAAAGCATTCGTGGTAAGTCTGCATCAACTAACGCCTTTTTATGCAGGAGTGTTATTATGGATATTACTGACTCTAATAGAATAAAAAATGAACTATACCTTCAAGCACGCCAATTAAAGTTAATTACCGATGCTTTACCCGTATTGATTGCCTATATCGATGTCAATGAACAACACTTGTTTGCCAATAGAACCTATGTAGATTCATTTGAACCAGTAACAAATGGGGTAATAGGAAAATCTGCCAGAGAAGTATGGGGAAGTGCTAATTATAAAATTGCACATAAGTATCTGAAGCTATCCCTTGCAGGTCAGCAGGTGAAATTTAATATGGAGTTGCCGCTAGGTGAAGCAGAAAAAAAATATTTTAGCACAACACTCATCCCGGATAGTGACAACTATTCATCCGTTTATGGCGTTATTGTATTAATCGGTGATATTACAAATAGGCTAGCCATTGAGGCGATAGATAGAAAACGCTTATTGGATATCGCGCATTTTTCCAGACTTAGCGCGATGGGGGAAATGGCGAGTGAGATAGCACATGAACTTAATCAACCGCTGGCCGCAATTTCTATATACAGCGATGCATGTCGGCGTATGATATTGACAGGAAAGGGAGATCAGCAAAATATTATTCAATCACTTTCTGATATTACCGTACAGGCGGAACGTGCTGGTGCCGTTATTCGGCGGATACGTGAATTTGTAAGTAAAAAAGAAACTAAAAGATTGGATACAAACATAAATGAACTTGTACAAGGTGCTTTGCAGTTGCTTGCCGTGGAAATACGTGCTCATGGTGTGTTATTGAAATTAGAGTTGATTGAGGATATACGTCCTGTATTTGTGGACCAGATTCTGATAGAACAGGTGATATTTAATTTAGCACGCAATTCACTTGAAGCGATGGATGAAATTGAACAATCACAACGTATATTACGAATTCAAACATCAATTACTCAGTTAAATGAAATTGAAGTTAGTATCGAAGATTCGGGTCCTGGTTTAGCTGCAGACCAGATAAAGAAAATATTTACTCCATTTCTGTCAACTAAGACGAATGGTATGGGGATGGGGCTTGCAATTAGTCAGTCCATCATTGAGGCGCATCATGGGCGGTTATGGGCTGTACCAAATAACCATGGTGGTACAACGTTCAGTTTCACACTTCCAATAAAAATTAATGAGGATGGCTATGCAACATAAACCAATGGTACATATTGTAGATGATGATGATGCAGTTCGTGATGCATTGTCTTTATTAATGCGAGCAGAAGATATACCTTATCTGGTATATGAATCCGCTGAAGACTTTCTGGATCAACATGCACAGAATAAATTGGGATGCCTGTTACTGGATGTTCGCATGCCAGGGATGAATGGCATGGAGTTACTCGAAGTACTTAAAAAACAGGATGTGAGTATCCCCGTTATTTTTATTACCGGTCACGGCGATGTGAGCTTAGCCGTAAACGCTATGAAGGCTGGCGCAACAGATTTCATTGAAAAACCGTTCGACAATGATCGGTTGATAAGTATCGTAACAAATTGTTTAATTGAATGTGTGGCTATTAATAATACCAGCCAGCATCGACATGAGATGGAAGATAGACTTGCACGTTTAACCAAACGTGAAAAAGAAGTAATGGAGCTGCTCGTAGATGGCAAACAAAATAAAGTTATCGCTCGAGAATTAGGTATTAGCCCTAGAACAGTTGAACTCCATCGAGCAAAGGTTATGGAGAAGCTCCATGCCCATTCATTGTCTGAAATAGTACGAACTGCCATGTTGGTGTCAGAAACAGCATAACTGGTTGATTTTTCCTGTCAATACTCGCAGTGTTACTGTTACAAATAGCACGAGCTATTCGTCGTATTACCCCCGTAAAACTACGTATTTACCTACCTATATTTATTCATATATAAAATACATTGAGTTTATGTAAGCGACTCATGTCATACTCGGAAATAGGTTTGTTAATTTGTATGGACGTAGTCGGCCAACTGTGAGCCATATAAAGAAATACATTCTTAAGGGGTACTTTATGTTTGCGGGTGAATATTGTAATCGTAACGTTTTTATAATAGGTCGGGGAGACTCACTTATAAAGGCAGCAAAATTGATGCGCCAGCATCATGTGGGTGATCTATTAGTTGTCGAGTCTCGTAATGGCGAGCGTGCCCCCGTTGGAATTTTAACTGACAGGGATATTGTTATTGAAGTGATTGCAACAGAAACAGACATCAATTCTCTAATTATTGAAGATGTAATGAGTTACAAGCTGATAACCGCGCATGAAAATGATGATTTGATGAATACGATTAAACGAATGCGGGTAAATGGAATACGACGTATCCCTGTAGTGAATCAGGCGGGCGGTTTGGTAGGTATCCTGTCTATTGATGACATTCTGGATGTTATTACCGAACAACTTATGGATATTGATCAAATTATTGTAAACGAGCAGGACAAAGAGAGACAACTTCGGCCATTAATTACTGAGCATTAATTAACAGCATTAACTATATATTTATTTTTTTAACAACAAAAAAGGACGATATTATGAAAATGACAACAATCTTAAAAGTGTTTGCTTCTATGATGGTTTTACTATTACCTATGCAGGTAAGCTATTCTGCAGAGGAGGCTTATGGTTGGAGTATAATGAGTGAGCAAGAACGAATTCAGCATAGAGAAACTATGCGTAATCTTAAAACACAAGAAGAACAGGAACGTTATAGAATGGAGCATCATAATAAAATGCAGGAACGCGCTAAGGAAAAAGGCGTGACACTACCTGATAGTATTCAAGACCGTGGCAGAATGATGGATAAAGACCAGATGCGTGATCAAACCGGTTCGGGTTCTGGTATGGGCGGCGGTATGGGTGGTGGTAAAGGACGTTAGTATATTGTTTGTTTGGTCAGCAGAGCATATCTTCACGATATGTTCTGCTAATCTTAAATAATCACCTCACCTCAGGTGTTTATGTAATTTTATTTAACAGTATTTTAATTAATCGGCTTGAGAATAAAAGTTGAACTTGTCTTGTTTAAAATTGATGACTTCTCTATACATTCTTCGAAGCAATTAACAATTTAATTTAGAAATATATTTTATACCGTTGCATACAATCATAATTTCCATGAAAATTACTACTTGGTTAACGATATTAATAATGCTATTACTTTTGTTGGTAATTTATCAATATAGTCTTTTATGAAAATTGTTATTGTTTAGGATTGTGGTAATAAAGAGTCGACTCTTTATCTGCAGTAATTTTTCTGTTGGTGTCATGACGATTAGAATGTAATGATGACTTTATTCTAATTTATCTGATTTCATGTCAAAAAGTTAACTATTTACATTGTTTATAAATTTATAGGGGGTTGAAATGACTATGCCACAGGAACAGACTACTCCCTATCAAATAATTTTAATTTGTCTAATCTTAAACTTATTTTCTCCTGTATCTAATGCGTTGGAGGCTAACGAGCCACATGTCTTTATTCAAAGTGGGTTGTCAGCGTCTGTTGGATTGGAGTATGAGAGTGGTGATTATGGTACTTCTGATACCACTGATACCTGGCGTATACCTTTAGGGCTTCACTATCGCACAGAGCAGTATTTTGCTGGCCTTTACGTGCCATATATCAGTACTAAAAGTACTGGCAATATTATCATTAGCAGTGGTAATTCAAACATGAAAGTAAGGACAACCAACACGACCTCTTCAAAAGAGTCCGGGATAGGTGATATAGAGTTGTATGCTGGGTACCTCTTTCCGCAACTAGGTGAGAATATTAGCTATACTCTGACTGCTCGTATCAAACTTGCCACAGCTGATGAAAACAAAGGACTTGGTACAGGTGAGAATGGTTTTGCTATTGAAGGTGGCTTTCTAAATCTTCTTGATAAATCCAGTGTATTTGGAAGCATCGGCTACCAACTAAACGGTGATACAGCTACAGTAAACTATGATGATGTTATTTATGCAAATGCTGGTATCAGCTTTCCATTACAACATGATATGAAGGGAGGATCTATGTTGGATTACTCCCAGGCCGCTTCTTCAGGGTTCGATGATGCGTTAGCACTTACTGGCTTTATTAATGTGGCACTTAAAAATAAACGCAGCCTGTATATTTATGCCATGCTGGGATTAACTGACGGTAGTCCTGATTATGGACTGGGAGCTAACTATCGTTTTGGTTTATGATGCTTAGATTGTTGTACGCATAACCTAAGAAATAAGCTAAAAAATTTTTTACCTGAGACACGTTTGGTATTATTTTCATAATTACTGAAATCGTAGGATATAGTCTGTTCTTATTAGAATAAATCACATATTTTCCATTCACCGAAAATTAACAATTATACATATTAAGTAAATTGAAGAGCGATTATTTATATATTTAACATCTACTAAGTTGGTATGCCCGTTTAAGCGATACTAATGTATAATTATTGGGTGGATTTGTATCGAATATATATCCGCTAAGTTTTAATAGCAGGAAAGGTAGGTTCGATACAAATTATTACTCCAACTAGTAGTGTAAACATATGAATAATAATGAAAAAACCAAAATAATTTTTGTTTGCATGGGCAACATATGCCGCTCACCAACTGCAGAAGGTATTTTCCGACATCTTCTTAAAGAAAAAAACTTAACAGACTTTTTTGAATTAGATTCAGCCGGTACGCATGCTTATCATGTAGGGGCGCCACCTGATCATCGGGCGCAAGAGACGGCACAAACACGCGGTATTGATTTAAGCGACTTAAGAGGGCGTAAGGTTACAGTATCTGATTTTGATAAATTTGATTATGTTTTAGCAATGGATAAAGATAATTATACCATTTTAGAGGAAATGTGCCCTTCTGCCAAAAGTGGTCAGTTAAACTTATTTCTAGACTTTGCTAAAGATCTTGCTATTGATGAAGTACCCGACCCTTATTATGGCGGTACCGGTGGGTTCGAGAAAGTTTTCGATATGTTAGAACAAGCTTCTCTAGGTTTAATTGAACATATTCAGAATAAAAAACCTTAACTAAATTTGCGTTCCCTTTTAGCCCATTCCATTAGTCAGATTCAAGTACAAAATATTTCATTTCTCTTGCTTGCGTAAGCAAGAGAGATGATGGCATTTAATCTTCAGAGGATGGTTTAGTAAAAACTTGTGTTAATTTTGCATCGTCAGTTGCCGTTACTGTCTTCTTTGGTTGTGGCGGTGTAACAGCAGGAGTCGGTTTAACTGCTTCGGTCCTAGGAGCAACTAAATGAGGTGTTTCGCTTTGAGCTCTCGGTTTAGTTTCAACCTGGTTTAATGAAGGCTTAGCCTTTGATGCTTTCGTATTTTCTGATGTCGTCGGCTTATTATTCGAACTAGCCTGTTGAGACGCTGCTGCAGGTTTTACATCTCCACTGCTATTCGAAGTACGTTGAGATGCTACTGCAGCAGGTTTTACAGTTTCATTATTATTCGAACTAGTTTGAGACGCTGCTGCAGGTTTTACATCTCCACTGCTATTCGAAGTACGTTGAGATGCTACTGCAGCAGGTTTTACAGTTTCATTATTATTCGAACTAGTTTGAGACGCTGCTGCAGGTTTTACATCTCCACTGTTATTCGAACTAGTTTGAGACGCTGCTGCAGGTTTTACATCTCCACTGCTATTCGAACTAGCTTGAGATGCTGTTGCAGGTTTTACAGCTTCATTGTTATTCGAACTAGCTTGTTGAGACGCTGTAGCAGATTTTTTATTATCTGAAGCAGATTGCGGATTGGTAGTTGCAGGTTTTACGGCTTCGTTGTTAGCTGGCGTAGATGCTGTCTCTTTTTGTGGTCGAGTTTTATTCGTTTGGGATTGTTTATCAGTACTAACTGAAGGCACGGTTGAACTCGGTTGTTCACTATTAGTTACTGCTTTTTCATTGTTATTTGAGACGGCGGCATTATCAGAGCGGCGATTCTGGTTTGGATTACGTCGGCGTCGATTACCACGCGGGTTAGTTGTTTGTTTATTTTGCTGGGTTTTCTTCTCAGTCTTTTGGTTATCTTGACTTTGGATATCTTGTTCAGTTTTTTGAGCTGGTTTGGCTGCCTGATTAGGATTGTTTGTTTTTTGTGGACGTGGATTATCCCGTCTGTTTTGATTTGTATTACGACGTGGATTGGTTCGTTTACGATTTTGAGTATTTGTACGCGTTTGATTACTTGGAGCTGCCTTTTTAGGTTTTTCTTTGCCAAATAGAGCTAACCAAATTTTCTTGAATAGTCCTATTTCTGTCGTACTACTTACTGGTCTGGGTGTTTCTGGTGCGACTTGTTTTATTGCCGCTTCCTCAACAGGTTTTCTTTCTTGTTTTTGTGCTGGTTGTGAAGATGTATCTTCCAGTCTGGTGACTAGTTCATAACTTGGTGTGTCTTCATTAATATCGTCTTCATTTTCACGTATACGTTCGATAGTATAATGTGGTGTTTCCATATCAGCATTAGGAACGAGCAGAATCTTGATTTTTTGACGTTGCTCAATTTCAGTTAAAGCATCACGTTTTTCATTTAGTAAAAAGGTTGCTACAGCAACAGGCATTTGAGTAACGACACGTGAAGTGTTGTCTTTCATTGCTTCTTCTTCAATGACTCGTAGAATAGATAATGCTAGAGACTCAACACCACGAATAGTGCCATGACCTTCGCAACGCGGACATACAAGTTGACTCGATTCGCCGAGTGAAGGTCGGAGTCGTTGGCGTGACATTTCTAATAAGCCAAAGCGAGAAATCTTTCCAATTTGTATGCGAGCTCGATCCAGTTTCATTGCTTCACGAGTACGATTTTCAACCTCGCGTTGGTTACGTACGGGACTCATGTCGATATAATCAATAACAACCAGGCCACCTAAGTCACGTAAGCGTAGTTGTCGTGCAATCTCATCGGCAGCTTCCAGGTTCGTATGAAAAGCAGTTGCTTCAATATCAGTACCTTTGGTTGAGCGAGACGAGTTAATATCAATTGAAATTAATGCCTCTGTATGGTCAATGACAATTGAACCACCGGATGGCAAACGCACTTCACGTTGAAAGGCGGATTCGATTTGAGTTTCTATTTGGTAGCGCGTAAACAGTGGTACAGGGTCAGTATATAGCTTTATTTTCTTGAGGTTATGAGGCATTACTTGCTGCATAAACTCTTTAGCTTTGTTGTAAACCGATTCTTCATCAATGATAATTTCATTAATGTCATTTCTTAAATAATCACGTATTGCGCGAGTGATTAAGTTACTTTCCTGATAAATTAAGAAAGGAGCAGGGCGTGTTTGAGAAGCTTCATCAATAGAAGACCACAGTTTTAGCAAGTAATCGAGATCCCATTGAAGTTCTTCAATATTTTTCCCAACACCAGCTGTTCGAATAATTAGCCCCATATCACGTGGAATTTCGAGTTGGTTGAGTGCATCGCGTGTTTCGGAGCGCTCATCACCTTCGATTCGGCGAGAAACACCACCCGCGCGTGGGTTATTAGGCATTAAAACAGAGTATCTGCCAGCCAGGCTGATAAAGGTTGTTAAAGCAGCGCCTTTATTGCCGCGCTCTTCTTTGCCTATTTGAATAACAATTTCCTGACCTTCAGATAGCGCTTCTTTGATATTGACCTTACCGCCACTTATTGCGTAGCCTTCTTTGAAATATTGGCGTGAAATTTCTTTTAAGGGTAAAAATCCATGACGATCAGAGCCATAATCCACAAAGGCGGCTTCGAGACTGGGCTCAATACGGGTAATTTTGCCTTTGTATATATTGGCTTTTTTTTGTTCGCGGAGGGTAGTTTCAATGTCCAAATCGTATAAACGTTGTCCATCAACAAGGGCGACACGCAGCTCTTCTGGCTGTGTGGCGTTAAACAGCATTCTTTTCATTCTATAAACCTTTTACTGTCGCACTCTACCTATACCATTGTATAACTAAGCTTTTATAGGCGTTTGCCAGTAAACTTAGCAGGTCAAATACCGTTACAGTCTAACTAAATAGCTTTTGAACGATACTTAAACTCCGACATCTTTTGTATTAGCCAACAAAGGGTGGGAGTGCAAATAATTTAATTTAAAGTCTGGTACTATTTTATTAGTCCAGACACCTTTCTTTCATTTGCTATTACTTCAAAGAAACTAGCAAATGAGTTTTAACCTGGCGTATGTCGGAATGTTTGAAACAACAATTTAATGTTTAAGACTACAAGATCAATAAGAACAGATACTTGTAGCAGGGAAATACGACATCTCGCTATTTTTGAGTGTAGCAGTGTTATTGATTGCCATCAATGACTTATAATGTCGTTAAAATAGTTATTCTAGCTTTCAATCAACAAAATGATCCACAATTTGGTTATATAATGGCAAATCACACATATTTACAAGGTTCTACTGGCTCTTCGGTTCAGAATCCCACAGTACGATTTATCCAGGTTGATGCTGATCAAGCTGGCCAGCGGATTGATAATTTCCTGATAACACTCTTAAAAGGTGTACCTAAGAGCAAAATATACCAAATAGTGCGTAAAGGTGAGGTGCGGGTCAATAAAGGCAGAATTAAGGTACATTATAAGCTGCAATCTGGTGATGAAGTTAGAATTCCACCTGTACGAGTCGCAAAACGTGAAGAGTTGGTCGTAAGTAGGTCTATTATTCAATTATTGCTGGACTCTATTATATACGAAGACGATGACTTTCTGGCGATAAATAAACCTTCGGGCATTGCGGTGCATGGCGGCAGCGGGGTGAAAGTGGGTGTTATTGAAACATTAAGAAAGGCAAAACCAGACGTCAAATTTCTTGAGCTCGTGCATCGACTGGATAAAGCTACCTCAGGCTGTTTATTAATCGCCAAAAAACGTTCAGCGTTGCGGTTTTTACAGGACAGATTTCGCCAACATAAAATGAAGAAAAAGTACCTTGCACTAGTGAAGGGCAATGTTAAAAATAAAAGTTACCATGTAGAATTAGCTTTATTAAAAAGTACCTTACCTTCTGGCGAAAGAATTGTTCGTGTTAATACTGAAGGTAAAAATGCTATTAGTGATTTTAATGTTATAGCATCAACCAAAGTTGCCAGTTTGTACGAAGTGATTATTAAAACCGGTCGAACACATCAGATTCGTGTACATGCCCGAAGTTTAGGGCACCCTGTTGCTGGTGATGAAAAATACGGTGATGATGAATTTAATAGCCAGATGAAAAAATTTGGCCTCAAACGCATGTTTCTTCATGCTGAAAAGTTAACATTGAAGACACCTCAAGGAAATATATTGAATTTAGTTGCACCCATTGATGGTGAGTTACAAAATATTTTATCTAATTTAGATATTAGTCGATTGTGAAATATAAACTATTTGTTTTTGATTGGGACGGAACATTAATGGATTCCGAAGCAAAAATTGTAAGTTGTATGCATTCTGCTATCCGCGATATGGGGTTTGAAGCGCGTACAAACGATCAGATTAGAAATATAATAGGCCTCGGTTTTAAAGAAGCATTAACGGTTTTATTCCCGGAGAAATCACAATTTTACGAAGATTTTGTTGAACATTATCGAGTATATTTTTTAGATGAGGATAGTGAAGCATCGCCTTTATTTAGTCATGTTGAACTATTATTAGAATTATTAAATAAACACGCCTATTTTTTGGCTGTAGCGACAGGAAAAGGCCGACGTGGTTTAAACAAGGTTTTGAAGGATTCCAATTTGGGGTCCTATTTCCATGTTACACGATGTGCCGATGAAACGTTTTCCAAACCTAATCCGCAAATGTTACATGAAATAATGGATTTTGTCGGTGTGAAGGCAAGTGAAACAGTTATGATAGGCGATACCGAGTATGATTTGAATATGGCCTTAAATGCTAATTGTGATTCAATAGGAATTGCACATGGAGTTCATGATGAAAGTCGTTTAAAAAACTGTAAGCCAATAGAAATATTCCCGGATATCAAAGAGCTATATCACTGGGTCGATAATCACTCACATTGAGTATTTTAAATATATTAAGCAGGATGTTGTATAAATGAGTAATCAAACAGATTCACATGAACAAACAGATAAAGAAATATTTTCACGTTTAGCGTTTGCCTCCTTAACTGAACAGAGACGAGCACGTCGCTGGAATATCTTTTTCAAAAGTTTATTTGCCGGATATTTTTTAGTTTTAATCTTTGTACTTTATTTGCCAGAGGGCTCTAACAGTATCGCTGACGCCAAGAAAACACATACGGCCATTATTGATATAAATGGTGTGATCTCAAGTGAGTCGGAAGCAAATGCAGATTCTATTATTACGAGTCTGCGAAAAGCTTTTGAAGCAGAAAAAGCCAAGGCGGTTATTCTTCGAATAAATAGTCCTGGTGGCAGCCCTGTTCAAGCCGGATATATCAATGATGAAATTTACCGCTTGAAAAAGAAATATCCAGAGAAAAAAGTCTATGCTGTAATTGCTGATATGTGTGCATCGGGTGGATATTATATTGCCGCAGCAGCGGATGAAATATATGCAGATAAGGCAAGCGTAGTGGGTTCAATTGGCGTATTAATGAATGGCTTTGGATTTGTTGATGCAATGAAAAAAGTAGGTGTTGAACGACGTTTGTATACTGCTGGTGCTCACAAAGGTTTCCTTGATCCTTTTTCAAAAGCTAAACCTGAAGATATTAAGCATATTCAAGGTTTACTAGGCAATATTCATCAACAATTTATTGATACTGTTCGCAAAGGACGTGGAGATAAATTAAAAGAAAATGATAAGCTTTACTCTGGTTTAGTCTGGACGGGCGAAGAAAGTATTAAAATCGGGTTGGTTGATGGCTTAGGTAGTAGTAGTTATGTTGCGCGTGAAATAGTCAATGCAGAAAATCTTGTTGATTATACCCTTAAGCCGAATTTTATTGATCGTTTTGCTGAACGCCTCGGCGTTTCCTTTGGCACAGCCGTAACGAGTAAATTTTTGCCAAATTCATACTTCCAATAATTTATAATTTGGATGGCATTTGTTTGCTAGATTCTTGTGTCCATTAAATTTTAGTGTCGCTTTTATTATCTGCTGTGAAAGGTGTTGAAAGCCAAACGGTTTGGAATAGGTTAAGTGATTTTGATTGCGATATTGCTCTAGGTTTTTATATGGCTAAACAGGCTTCTTCAACTGAAACAGAAGCCCGTATTCTAAACACTTAAATGACCGGCATTCCTTCAATCTCCAACATGGCGGTTAGTCGAATCAAGGGTAAACCTATAAGTGTATTTGGATCATCCCCTTCCAGGCGTTCAAACAACGATATTCCCAAGCCTTCGGATTTAAAACTGCCAGCACAATTAAACGGCTTTTCTTTATTTAAATAATTTTCAATTTGAGAATCGCGTAAATACCGAAATACCACATTATAGGGAACAACCGTTGAATGGACCTTCCCTGTTTTACTGTTGATAAGACAAAGGCCGGTTAAAAAGGTAACGCGTTTACCACTCGCATCTTTTAGTTGTTTACAGGCATTTTCATAATTTCCCGGTTTACCTATAATTTTATTATTAATAACCGCGACTTGATCAGAGCCTATGACAAGGGCGTCAGAATGATTTTTTGCGATAGCCTGGGCTTTAGCGATGGCTAAACGCTCTACCAGTTGCTCAGGTTTTTCTCCTGGTTCAGGGGTTTCATCTATTTCAGGCGAGACACATTCAAAAGGGATATCTAATTTTTCGAGTATGGCTTTGCGAAACGGGGAAGTTGAAGCGAGTATTAAGCGCATAGTTTTTTTCTTTAATGTTATTCAATTTCAATAAGTGCTTCGTCAGGCGTAACGGTATCACCTTTAGAGACATGGATTGCGACTATTGTACCTGAAATTGGAGCCTGGATTTCAGTTTCCATTTTCATCGCTTCAGTAATTAATACCGGATCGCCTGCGTTAACTTTATCGCTTAATTTTACCACAACATCAACAATCGCTGCTGGCATGGATGTGGTCACATGTCCTGGTTTTGTTGCCCGCGGTCTTTTGCTGTTTGAGTGTAAGGCTGTTGCTTGAGATTCACCATTATTGTTTATTTCATTTAACGGTTGCAATAGTATTTCTTCAGGTACGCCATCAACACTGATGTAGTACGGACGTTGCTGTTGATTTTTATAACCAGTGCCATTGATCTTGATGTGGTAAGTTTCACCATGCAAGGAAACATTAAACTCTGTAGCCGTTGGCGTACAGGTACTATCATCCGGTATATCTTCTAGTGTTTCCGGTATCAGTTCGTTGGCTTCTCGTTGAATTAAAAACTCTTTTGCCATATCCGGAAACATTGCATAGGTTAGAACATCTTCTTCTGATTTAGCGAGTTCACCAATTTCAGTGCGAAGTTTTTCCAGTTCATCCGGTATCAGATCTGCCGGGCGACAATCAATAACATCTTCATTCCCGATAGCCATGTGTTGCACTTGAATACTAACAGGGCCGGGTGCTTTTCCATATTTTCCTTGTAGATAAAGTTTTACCTCATTGGTAATCGCTTTATATCTTTTGCCTGCAATAACGTTCATTACTGCTTGTGTGCCAACTATTTGAGAGGTTGGTGTCACAAGAGGGGGATAGCCTAATTCTTTTCGTACAATCGGTATCTCATTCAAGACATCATTCATTTTGTTTAAAGCATTTTGTTCTTTTAGTTGATTAGATAAATTGGAAATCATTCCGCCGGGAACCTGGTTGACTTGTACACGCGTATCCAAACCGGTGAACTCACTTTCGAATTGGTGATACTTTTTTCGTACCTCATAAAAATAGAAACCAATTTCCTGTAATTGTGTTAAATCAAGTTGAGTATCGTATTGCGAGTTCCGTAATGCGGCCACCATACTTTCAGTGGCAGGGTGTGAAGTTCCTTCTGCAAAAGCCGAGATGGCGGTATCAATACCCGTAACGCCGTTTTCTATTGCTTTATACTGGCACATACTGGCAAGGCCGGCCGTGGCATGAGAATGTAAATGTACCGGGATAGAAACTGTACTCACTAATGCAGAAACCAGCTTGGCCGTTACTTCGGGTACTAACAACCCTGCCATGTCTTTAATTACAATACTATCGCAACCCATATCCTGTAATTCTTTTGCCATACTCACGAATTGCTCGTTGGTATGAATCGGGCTGGTGGTATAACAAATTGCACCTTGTGCATGCTTACCCGCAGCTTTTACAGCTTCAATGGAAACACGCAGGTTTCTTGTATCATTCAGAGCATCAAATATTCTGAAAACATCGATACCATTATCTGCAGAACGTTCAACAAAAGCGCGTACAACATCATCAGCATAATGACGATAGCCTAATAAGTTTTGCCCTCTTAATAACATTTGTAATGGGGTATTGGGTAACGCGGTTTTTAATTGTTTTAAGCGTTCCCAGGGATCTTCTCTTAAGAAGCGAACACAGGCATCGAAGGTAGCTCCACCCCAAACTTCCAAAGACCAGTAGCCAATCTTATCCAGCATGCCACAGATTGGAAGCATATCTTCCGTTCGCATTCGTGTTGCAATCAGTGATTGATGCGCATCTCTCAGAATAGTATCTGTTACTAAAATCTTTGCCATGGTGTTACCTTATTTTATTTAGACCATCGTTTTTAATGTCAAGCAGGTTATAAACCTATACTTGCAGCAATTGCCGTTGCGATTGCTGCTGCGACATCTTTATTAGACTGTTTCAAAGAGTAATTTAATAATTCAGGGTGTTGCTCAACAAAACCGGTATTAAAGCGGCCGGTTTGAAAACTGGGTGATTTTAAAATTTCCAGATGATAGGGGATGGTTGTTTTAATTCCATATACGCCTATGTCGCGTAGTGCGCGAATGCCGCGGTCTATAAGGCTGTCCCAATCTCTTGACCAAACAATGAGCTTGGCACACATGGAGTCATAATAAGGCGGAATTTCATAACCGGTATAGATTGCGCCATCAGTTCTAACGCCGGGTCCACCGGTTGCAAAGTAGCGGGTGATTTTGCCAAAGCTGGGTAAAAAGTCATTTTTGGGATCTTCAGCATTAATCCGGAATTCCATTGCATAGCCACGTATAGAAATATCTTCTTGTTTGTAGCGAAGCGTTAAACCAGCGGCAATACGTATTTGTTCCTGCACAATATCAATACCGGTAATTTCTTCGGTGATAGGGTGTTCGACCTGTAAGCGGGTATTCATTTCCATGAAATAAAAATTATCATTCTCATCCATTAAAAATTCAACCGTACCTGCATTAGTGTATTGACATGCCTTGGCCGCTTTCACCGCGAGCGCACCAATGTATTCGCGTTGCTCGGTATTTAATTGAGGTGACGGTGCAATTTCGATTAATTTCTGATGACGGCGCTGAATGGAACAGTCTCGTTCATATAAATGGATGACGTTACCGTGTTTATCGGCGAGGATTTGTACTTCAATATGGCGCGGATCAGCTATGAATTTTTCAATGAATACATCGCCACTGCCAAAAGCTTTTTCGGCTTCCGAGATAACCCGGTTATAATTATTACGTAATTCTGCGTCATTACTGCATTGACGAATGCCACGACCACCGCCACCATTCGTAGCTTTGAGCATAATAGGGTAGCCAATGTCGGCTGATAGACGTATTGCTTCCTCGATACTGCTAACATTGCCTTCACTACCGGGTGTAACGGGTATACCTGCAGCCACCATGGTAAGTCGAGCATGGGTTTTATCGCCCATTTTCTGTATAACGGTACTCTCTGGACCGATAAATTGAATATTTCGGCGTTCACAGATACGTGCTAGCTCGGGATTCTCGGATAAAAAGCCATAACCGGGATGGAGGGCATCACAGCCTGTTTCAATCGCTAAATTGACTAAGTGGTGTGCATTTAAATAGCCTGTAACCGTGTCAGGGCCCAGACTATAGGCTTCATCGGCCTTACGCACATGCAATGCATAGCGGTCTGCTTCAGCATAAACCGCGACGGATTTGATGCCCATCTCAGCACAGGCGCGTACTATCCGGACGGCGATTTCACCTCGATTAGCAATAAGTATCTTTTTAATCATTTACGCATTGTAGATGTAAATCAAAACGAGTCACAATGCTTTGTTAAGCATATGTAAATCAATCATAATAACCTTATTATTGATAAGGTTATATACTGTATTTATGTTACTAAAAATCAATGATTTACTTTGACAGTGATTAACCTTACCGTTAAAATTCGCGTCCTATGTCGAAGCATCAAAATTCGTCCAAATTGGGACAACGTTTACCTGTTCAAATTGACCCAATTCGTTTAGCGGTCTCAAGACAACAGCTTCACGGTGAACTTGAAATTTCACGCTTGGCACGTTTAAGCGAGTTACTTACTTCAAATGAAGGGGTATTGAAAGTTCAGTTAGATTTTGATGTGGATGTAAACAAAATACATCATGTTAGTGGTTCGATTGAAGCCGATTTATCGCTGTGTTGTCAGCGTTGCTTGAACGCAATGCCATGGCATTTAAATACTAATGTTGCATTAGCGTTTATAGCACATGAACATCAAATTGATGAGTTAGCGGCTGAATATGAGCCCTATATTATAGATTCAAAGCCGGTTATGTTGAGTGACCTTATAGAAGATGAAATTCTTCTTGCGCTTCCTCAAGTGCCGCTGCACGATGAGTCAGAGTGTAGCCCGGCAGTTCCATTGAAAGAATTTGATTCAACGGAAAACGGAGATGAATTTATAGTGAATACAAAGCAAGATAGCCCAGGTCAATCGGCAAGTAAAAGGAAAAATCCTTTCGAAGTATTGACAAGCATTAAATCCGATTCAAAAGAGTAAGTACGAGGAATATAGTATGGCTGTTCAAAAGAGTAAAAAGAGTGCATCACGTCGTGGCATGCGCCGTTCACATGATGCATTAACATCAAAAGCATTATCAGTCGAGCCTACAACAGGCGAAACACATTTGCGTCACCATGTTAGCGCTGATGGTTATTATCGTGGTAACAAAGTTATCGAAACGAATAACTAAAAATATCCAGTTTAAATACTTTTATTTGATTAATCTTTCAACTAAAAGTATTAACTTTGTATTTTATAGCCAATAACGGGACAGATAACTGTCCCGTTATTGTTATTGATATAGCTAAAGCTAAAACCGGAATGAATTCGAAACATTTTTTATAAAAGTGTATACGTTCCATGTCGGCAGATATTAGTGTTTAGGTTAGTGTTCAAAATAATTTATGAATAATGAAACGATAACAATTTCACTTGATGCGATGGGTGGAGATTTTGGCCCTGATAGTGTGATACCTGCCGCGTTTAAAATTCTTGAACTGTATACCTATGTCAATTTAATTGTTACCGGCGATGAAACTTTGCTTAAGGATAAGCTTGATGAATACCAACAGCATTCATTGATTAAAGATTTATCGCGTATCTCCATTCAACACACCTCTCAAATTGTGGGTTCGAACGAAGCCCCATCTTCTGCCTTGCGTGGCAAAAAAGATTCATCCATGCGTGTTGCGATTAACCTGGTTAAAGAAGGCAATGCCAATGCCTGTGTGAGTGCTGGTAATACAGGCGCATTAATGGCTACTGCGCGTTTTGTACTTAAAATGCTTCCCGGTATAGATCGTCCCGCGATATGCTCCGCATTACCAACCGTGAAAGGACACATCCATGTTCTGGATTTAGGCGCGAATGTTGAAACCTCACCACAAGGACTTTATGAATTTGCGGTGATGGGTGCAGCGCTGGTGAGTGCTCTCGATAATAAAGAAAAACCAACTGTCGGCTTGTTAAATATTGGTGAAGAAGATATTAAGGGTAATGAGACAGTTAAAGAAGCTGCTAAAATATTAAGCAAAAGTCATTTGAATTTTATTGGCTATGTTGAAGGCGATGGTATCTATATGGGTGATGCTGATCTTGTTGTGTGCGATGGATTTGTTGGTAACGTCATGCTTAAAGCCAGTGAGGGTGTTGCTAAATTATTTACCCATTTCTTAAAGCAAGCTTTTATGAGAAATATCTTTACCAAGATATTAGGCCTGCTAGTTAAACCGGTTTTAAAATCATTACGTAAAAATATCGATCCACGTGAATATAATGGTGCAAGTTTTTTAGGGCTGCAAGGTATTGTCATTAAAAGTCATGGTGGCGCTGATGCCTATTCTTTCAGACGAGCAATTGAAGTGGCCATACAAGAAGTTAAACAAAACGTACCGTCACGCATTACGGATACACTTGAGATGCAATTGATTGAAAGGCAAGTAGGGTAAATGACTAAAATATACTCAAAAATTATTGGTACGGGTAGTTATTTGCCAGACAACATAGTGACCAATGCGGATCTTGAAAAACGCGTTGATACAAGCGATGAATGGATTACTGAACGTACCGGTATTAAAAAACGGCATATTGTTATAGATGAAACAACCTCTGATTTAGCCGAACAGGCTTCTCTTTCTGCTATGCAAGCGGCCAATGTAAGCAAAGATGATATAGATTTAATTATTGTAGCTACCACCACGCCCGATAGAATTTTTCCAAGTACAGCGTGTTTATTACAAGATCGTTTAGGTATTCATGGTTGCGCAGCTTTTGATGTGCAAGCCGTTTGCACTGGTTTTATTTATGCACTGAGTGTTGCCGATGCCTTTATTAAAACTGGCCAGGCAAAGTGCGCACTCATTGTTGGCGCAGAAACATTATCGAACATTGTTGACTGGACCGATCGTGGTACGTGCGTGTTATTTGGTGATGGTGCCGGCGCTGTCGTGTTAAGTGCATCAACTGAACCGGGTATTTTGTCCACGCATATTCATGCTGATGGCAAATATAAAGATCTTTTAACCGTACCTGCAGGTATTTCTGAAAATTCAGAACTTTTAAGGTCTGGCAAAGCTTTTATGGAAATGAAAGGTAATGAGGTTTTTAAGGTTGCGGTGAATACTCTAGGTCGAATTGCAGATGAGACATTGACTGCAAATAATATGAAAAAGTCGGATATTGATTGGCTTGTACCACATCAAGCCAATATTCGGATTATAAAGGCCGCGGCAAAGAAACTGGATTTATCGATGGATCATGTTGTAGTCACCGTTGACGAGCATGGTAATACTTCGGCTGCTTCTATTCCATTAGCCCTGGATACCGCAGTGCGTGATGGCCGCATTAAACCGGGGCATACAATCTTGTTGGAAGGGTTTGGTGGTGGTTTCACCTGGGGCTCTGCGCTTATAAAAATATAACTCATATATAACTATAATTCGGATAAAATTATAGTCCCGGTAAAATTATAGTCTCGGTAAAATTAAAACCTGGCTAAAGATTTAAAGTGAACACAGTCTATAGTGGTTACTGTAATAAAATCTAAACTAGATTTTTTCTTCTAGTATCAAAAAACTATAATAGTAAAGTAAGGTGGATAATGTCATTAGCTTTCGTATTTCCTGGTCAAGGTTCGCAATCAATTGGAATGTTAAAGGAGCTTGCTGAAGCAGAACCTATTGTTACTGATATTTTTAAATTAGCAAGTGATGCATTAGGTTATGACCTTTGGGATATTACCCAACAAGGTCCGCTCGAAAAACTCAACTCAACAGATATCACCCAACCGGCTTTATTAGCCGCAGGCGTTGCGTGCTGGAAAGTGTGGCAGCAAAAAGGTGGCTCAAACCCTGTATTGCTAGCAGGACACAGTTTAGGTGAATACACCGCTCTTGTTTGTGCCGGTGTACTGGACTTTGCCGATGCGATTAAGTTAGTTGAAGTGCGCGGCCAATTTATGCAACAAGCGGTACCCGAAGGACAAGGCGGCATGGCCGCTATTTTAGGACTTGAAGATGCAAAGGTTGTTGAAGCCTGTCAACAAGCTGCTGAATCGGATGTGCTACAGGCAGTAAACTATAATTCACCCGGACAGGTAGTGGTTGCTGGTAGTAAAGCTGCCATTGAGCGTATTTTGATTGTTGCGAAAGAGATGGGGGCAAAACGTGCTTTACCGTTACCGGTTAGCGTACCATCGCATTGTGATTTAATGAAACCAGCGGCTGAACAGTTAGCTGAAAAATTAAAATCGGTTACCTTTAATACTGCATCGATCCCTGTTATTAATAATGTTGATGTCGTGGCAGAATTTGAAGCTGATAAAATACGTGATGCTTTAGTGCGTCAACTTTACAATCCGGTGCGCTGGGTTGAAATCATTCAGAAAATGGCGGAAGACGGAGTTGATCAATTAATTGAATGTGGTCCTGGGCGTGTACTCGTAGGATTAAACAAACGCATAGACAAGTCGATGTCAGCCGAGGCAGTGTTCGATCAGGCAAGTTTTGATAAAGCCCTCGCTCTATAATTTCGTTAGTATTAATAGAAAACTATTTAAAAGGAAACCGTATGGAACTCGAAAATGAAATTGTTTTAGTCTCTGGCGCAAGTCGTGGTATTGGTCAGGCCATTGCTCTCGATCTAGGTTCTAAAGGTGCTTATGTATACGGTACTGCAACTTCAGAAAAAGGTGCTGAAAGCATCTCTAACTATTTGAAAGATAATGGTATTCAAGGGAAAGGTTTGGTCATGAATGTGACTGATGAAGAGAGTGTTGCTGCGGTTATTAAAACGATAACGGAGGAAAAGGGCGGTGTTAGTATTTTAGTTAATAATGCGGGTATAACACGTGATAACTTACTAATGCGCATGAAAACGGAAGAGTGGGACGATATTATGACGACCAATCTAGGCTCTGTTTTTCGCTTAAGTAAAGCCGTATTAAGAGGCATGATGAAGGCACGTAAGGGCCGAATTATCAGCATTGCTTCGGTAGTCGGTGTTTCGGGTAATGCCGGTCAAACGAACTATTCTGCAGCTAAAGCAGGTGTGATTGGGTTTAGTAAATCTTTAGCACGTGAGGTGGGTTCGCGTGGTATTACGGTTAATGTGGTTGCGCCAGGTTTTATCGATACGGATATGACAAAAGCTTTACCTGCTGAGCAGCGCGAAGCCTTATTAGGCCAAGTGCCACTGGGGCGTTTAGGTGATGCTCAAGAAATAGCCAATGCGGTCACATTTTTAGCATCGAAATCGGCCAGTTACATTACGGGTGAGACAATTCATGTAAATGGTGGCATGTACATGTCATAATAACGCAGTAACTAATTGAAATACTTAGTCTTTATTACTTGTTAAATTAATCGCCACCAATTAATAGATGGCTCTGGTATAAAGCTCAATATTTCAATACAATACCGCACCCAGCATATTTAGCTGACAAATAATTGAGGAAAGAATAGAGATGAGTAGTGTTGAAGAACGTGTAGAAAAGATTGTAATCGAACAACTTGGTGTTAAAGCTGAGGAAGTGACGAGAGAAGCTTCTTTCGTTGACGATCTGGGCGCAGACTCACTCGATACCGTAGAATTAGTTATGGCATTAGAAGAAGAGTTTGAAACTGAAATTCCCGATGAAGATGCTGAAAAGATTACAACCGTTCAGCAAGCTATCGATTACGTAACTAAGAATACTTAATATCGTTTGCTGAAAGCGTAAGTTGGGCTAGAAGTATAATTATACTGCCTGACCGTAAAATAGCCGTGCTACATCAGTGCGGCTTTTTACATTATTATATTTGGTAATTTTTTAAATTAAGATTTAGGTTCAGCAATGATATTGGTGGCACCTAAGTTGATGAAGTCACTTAGAGATTTTTGAGGTGTTTAGTGAGTAAGCGTCGTGTCGTTATTACAGGTTTAGGTATGGTCACACCCGTAGGCTTAGATGTTAAATCGTCGTGGGAAAATATTTTAGCCGGTAAAAGCGGTATTGCGCGGATATCACATTTTGATCCATCAGCATTTTCATCACAAATCGGTGGCTCCATCAGTACGGACTTCGATAGCTCAACTGTTATTAAACCCAAAGATGCCAAAAAAATGGATACCTTTATTCATTATGGCATTGTAGCGGCAGCCGAAGCGATTGCCGACGCAGGGTTAGAAGTAACCGAAGAAAATGCTCCACGTATTGGTGTTGCGATTGGCTCTGGAATAGGCGGTCTACCAGGTATTGAAAAAGGCCATAGTAGTTATTTAGAAGGTGGCCCGCGTAAAATTTCTCCGTTCTTTGTTCCGAGTAACATCATTAACATGATTTCTGGTAATTTATCAGTAATGTATGGTTTTCAAGGGCCGAACATTGCCATTGTTACCGCGTGTGCAACCGGTACACACAGCATTGGTGATGCCGCACGGATGATCGAATATGGTGACGCAGACGTGATGGTTGCAGGTGGTGCCGAAATGGCAAGTACACCAACGTGTCTGGGTGGTTTTGCTGCTGCACGTGCATTGTCAACCCGTAACGATGAGCCTGAAACGGCAAGTCGACCATGGGATAAAGACCGTGATGGTTTTGTATTAAGTGATGGTGCCGGGGTAGTTGTTTTAGAAGAATATGAATTTGCTAAAAAACGCGGTGCGACAATTTATGCTGAAGTGATGGGCTTTGGTTTAAGCGGTGACGCTTACCATATGACCTTACCTTCAAAGGGCGGAGAAGGCGCGAGCCGCTGCATGAATTCCGCACTTGCAAATGCGGGTGTTAATCCTGAAGAGATTCAATATATTAATGCACATGGCACATCAACACCAGCAGGTGATGCGGCTGAATGCCAGGCGGTAAAAGCAAGTTTTGCTGATCATGCTTATAAATTAGCAATGAGTTCAACCAAATCAATGACCGGACATAGTTTAGGTGCAGCCGGCGGTATGGAAGCCATTTTCACAACATTGTGTATTCGCGATCAAGTTGCTTCGCCAACAATTAACCTGTTTAACCCGGATGTAGAAGCGGGTTGTGATTTAGATTTTGTACCGAATACAGCACGTGACATGAAAATTGAAACGGCATTATCTAATTCGTTTGGTTTTGGTGGCACAAATGGCACACTTGTCATTGGTAAGCTTCGCTAAGTTAATAATATGACAGTATGGTTTGCGTAAACTCGACAGAGTTAGAGATTTTTCAACTCGATCAATGTATTGATTTTACTGCATTACATCGCGTCAACCCACAACGTTATCCATTTATTTTAGAAAGCTCGGCCCAGGCCGAAGATATACTCTCGAAAAATAATAGTTCTAGTAAGCATGCCCGCTATAATATTTTATTCGCCTTTCCTTTAGAGTCTTTAACCTTATATTCAGATAACCAACTAAACGGCGATGTTATAGATTCTGAAAAAGATTTTTTATCGAATCTGGACTTAAACTGGTTGATACATAAAAAAAATATTGATAAGACACAAGCATTATTTCCATTTACGGGTGGATGGTTTGTTTATTTAAGTTATGAACTCGCAGCGCAGATCGAAGAGCGCTTAGCGCTGCCAAAATCAGAAAAAAAAACAATAATAGCTAAATTAACCCGTATACCCGTTGCCATTATTCATGACAAACATACCGGTATTCAATCTATCGTTGCCGAAAAATCCCATAAAGATAAAATTCCTACAATACTTAAAGATATAACAACGGCTAGCTCCAAAAAATTTATAGTACAGAAAAATAAGCTGGTATTGAAAGAAGAAGCCGCAGAGCGCTATATTGATTCGGTAAAGAAAGTAAAACGTTATATTAAAGAAGGTGATGTATTCCAGGTGAATCTGTCTCGATTATGGAGAACAGATAATGTGACGTCGATTGATCCGGTTAACCTGTATCAGTCCCTTAAAATATCAAACCCGGCACCATTTTCTGCCTATGCCTCTTATGCCGATCTTAAAATTATATCTTCTTCTCCCGAGCGCCTGGTGAAAGTTGACAATGGCCAGGTTCAAACCAGGCCAATAGCGGGAACACGCGCACGTAAAAATGAAACAACGGCTGATATTGAAAATTTAAATGAATTGATTGCTCATCCCAAAGAACGTGCAGAACATATTATGTTGATTGATTTAGAAAGAAATGACCTTGGACGCATTTGTATACCGGGTAGTATCCATGTTGATGAGCTAATGGCATTGGAATCTTTTCAGCATGTTCACCATATTGTTTCAAATGTTGTGGGTGATTTAACCGAGGGGACTACACCGGGAGAGGTTATACGTGCGGTTTTTCCGGGTGGAACAATCACGGGTTGCCCCAAGGAAAGGTGCATGCAAATTATTGCAGAATTAGAAGCAATGCCGCGTGGAGCTTATACAGGATCATTAGGATATATTAATCATGATGGTAGTATGGATTTAAATATACTGATTCGTACATTCGAATTATCCAAAGAACAGTTATGTTTGCGTGCAGGTGCCGGTATAGTGACAGATTCGATAGCAGAAAATGAGCTTGAAGAAACACGCACGAAAGCAAAAGGCTTACTTGAGGCACTAGATTAAATATGAGTTTATTAAGCAGTAGTGTGAATGGTGAGAATGGCTCAACGATATCGGTTCAGGATCGTGGTTTAAATTACGGTGACGGTTTATTCGAAACGATTGCGCTGGTTAATCAAAAACTAATCTTTTGGAATCTACATTATCAAAGATTGCTTTCTGGCTGTAATACATTGGGTATTCCATGCCCGAAAGAATCAGATTTAAAAACTGAAGTAGAGAGAGTAATTGATACTCTAGTAAACAAGAAGAATGCTGTTATTAAGATTATAATAACACGTGGTAATAGCGAACGTGGGTACAAGGCTGTAGAAAAGTCTCAACCAAATATTGTTATCCTGTTATCAGACTATCCAGCTTACCCATCAAAATACTGGCTTGAAGGTGTTCATGTCAAATGCTGCCAGACGATGCTATCGACCCAGAAACAATTAGCAGGATTGAAGCATTTAAATCGACTTGAGCAAGTTCTTGCACGGCGTGAATGGGATGACGAATTCCAGGAAGGTTTAATGTTGGATGAAACTGGACAAGTTATTGAAGGGGTAATGTCTAACCTATTTATAGTGAAAAATAAATCGATTATTACACCAATTATTGATAAATCTGGTGTCAATGGAATTATGCGAAATGTTGTGTTGAATCTTTGTGAATCAAACGGCATTATAGCAAAACAAGAACATTTAAACTTAAAACAACTATTAGATGCAGATGAAGTATTTTTAACAAATAGTATTATTGGAATTTGGCCGGTCAGTACACTGGAAAGGCAATCATACTCTGTCGGGAATGCAACAAAAAATTTAATGCAATTATTAATAAAAAAATACTTTATAAATTATGCCACGCTTTCTGTATAAACTAATTGCCCTTAGTATACTAGTCGGTTCACTCTCGGCAGGTTATCTATGGTGGGATTATAAGAATTATTTAAATTCACCGTTGCCGATAGAACAAGATTCTATTTCTATAACCGTAGAAGAGGGAAGCAACTTAACCCGTTTGCTCTACCAGTTAAAAGAACAAGGTGTTATTGATAAGCCTCGTTATTTATTATGGTATTCGCGTCTTTTTTCCAGTCCTAATAAGCTCCATATTGGCGAGTATCAAATAACTAAAGAAGATACACCCTTATCTTTAATTGAAAAATTTTTAAATGGTAAAGTTAAAGTATATTCATTGACTCTTATTGAAGGTTGGAATTTTTCTCAAATGATGTCCGAGATAAATTCAAATTCTTATATAGATCATCAATTAAAAGGTCTGGATGACCAGGCTATTATGCAAATATTAGGACATGAAAGTGTACATCCTGAAGGACGCTTTATGCCGGATACGTATAGCTTCCCGCGTGGTACGAGTGATGTGTCGTTATTAAAGCAAGCTTATACTGCGATGGAAACTTATTTAACCCGGCAATGGCCAGGACGTGATGTAGGATTACCCTTTAAAACACCCTATGATGCCTTAACTCTGGCTTCTATTGTTGAGAAAGAAACAGGTCTGGCTAGCGAGAGAAAACAAATTGCGGGCGTCTTTATACGCCGCCTTCTCGTTAGAATGCGTCTGCAAACAGACCCAACAGTGATCTATGGCATGGGAAAAAAATTCAAGGGCAATATCCAACGCCGTGATTTAAAACGTGATACTCCCTATAATACCTATCGGCGTTATGGTTTACCTCCAACGCCTATCGCGATGCCATCACGTGAAGCGATAGATGCATCATTACATCCGGAAGATGGTGATGCTTTGTATTTTGTATCAAAAGGTGATGGCAGTCATTATTTTTCTTCCTCATTGAAAGAACATAATAAGGCTGTGATTAAATATCAATTAAATGGCCGTAAGCGTTCATTTTCATCTCATAAGACTAAATAATTATGAAAGGTAAATTTATAACTATCGAAGGTGGAGAAGGTGTTGGTAAAAGTAGCAATATTGCTTTCATTTTATCGTACTTAAAAAATAAAAAAATCGATGTAGTTTCAACTCGTGAACCGGGTGGAACAGTGGTTAGTGAAAAAATACGTGACTTATTATTAGATGCTACAAATAAATCAATGGTATCTGATACTGAATTATTATTAATGTTTGCTGCTCGGGCACAACATCTAGAAGAACTGATTAAGCCTTCACTAACTCAAGGTAAATGGGTGTTATGTGACAGGTTTACCGATGCAACTTATGCTTATCAAGGCGGGGGTCGCGGTATTTCAATGCAACGTATTGCCGATCTTGAACAGTGGGTGCAGGGTGATTTGCGACCTGACTTAACGATATTACTCGATGTTTCAATTGAAATTGGAATGAAACGTGCCAGTGAACGAAGTGAGCCCGATCGAATTGAACAGGAAAAAAATAACTTCTTTGAATCTGTGCGACAAACCTATTTGCAAATGGCAAAGGATTTTCCACAGCGGTATCGGATTATCGATGCATCGCAGACCTTAGAACAAGTTCAAAAAGATATTGCTACAGTTTTAGATGAGTATTCTTGCAATGGTTGAATCAGCGTTTTTAGATAAGATGCAAAAGCAACAACAGCTATTTCCATGGCAACAGGCAGATTGGCATAAGTTACGCCAATACCAAAGCAATAAAAACATTCCGCATGCTCTATTGATTACTGGAAGTAAAGGTTTGGCAAAATCGGAACTTGCTGTGCTTTGGGCTAAAACACTTTTATGTGAAACGGTTTTGCCAGGTATGCTTTCTGACGACCAGGCAACTGCTTGCGGTCATTGTTCATCTTGTGAATTATTTCAGGCTGGTACACATCCCGATTATATGTTTATTGCGCCTGAAGAAGCCGGCAAGGCGATAAAGGTTGATCATATCCGCAAGTTAGTCGAGTTTGTATCTTTAACTCGTTCACGAGGCAGTATACGGGTGATTTTGCTCAATCCTGCCGAATCAATGAATGTGAATGCGGCAAATAGTCTGTTAAAAACACTAGAAGAACCACCCGAAAATACTGTTATTATCCTTGTCAGCTCAAAACCATCGGCTTTAACGGCAACCGTAAGGAGTCGCTGTCAGCATTTCCCGGTTGCTGCCGTGGATGCCGCTAGCATGAGAGCCTGGTTAGCAGAAGGTACTGATAAAACGGCGGCTGAGCTTGATTTAGCCCTCTCATTAGCTGAATATACACCCTTAAATGCCAAGTTTTACCTGGATTCATCAATTTTAGCCGTAGCAGATGATTTATTAAATGATTGGCAGATGTTGGCCTCAGGAACTGCAAAACCCACGGTTATTGCAGAAAAATGGCTAAAGCAACCGGAGAATATACCGATAAATTTAGTATATACTTGGGTGATAGACATGATTCGTTATCATTCTATCAAAAGTAATGCTGATATCCTGGACTCTGAAATTAGAACAAATTTTTATCATAAAGACAGTCAACTATTACAGAATTTAGCTTTGTCGATTCCACTAAAGCGGTTATTTGGAATTTATGATAAAGTCCTTGAAGTTTTAAGGCTGGTGCATAGCTCTCTAAACAATCAGTTACAGATGGAAAGTCTTTTAATACAGTGGAGCTTAATCGCTCAGTCGAAATAGAAGGTTATAGAATGACAGCAAAACCTGTACCAGCACGACAAGGTATATTGTCACTAACAATTAAAGATAAGAGCGCACTTTATGCGGCTTATATGCCTTTTATAAAAGGCGGTGGTCTATTTATACCGACAAATAAACAATATAAACTCGGTGATGAAGTTTTTATGTTGTTATCACTAATGGAAGATACTGAAAAGTTACCCGTGGCGGGTAAAATTGTTTGGGTTACCCCTAAAGGAGCCGCGGGTAATCGTGCCGCAGGTATTGGAGTCCAATTCAGTGATCAGGATGGTGGGGGTGCGCGTACCAAAATTGAAACTTATTTAGCTGGTGCATTAAAGTCCGATCGTCCAACCCATACAATGTAAAAGCCTTCGTTATATATTCAGAAATTTTTACTCTATCCTCAACCTTAAAGTAGTTATTTATGTCAGTACACTTGATCGACTCACATTGTCATTTAGATCGACTCGATCTTATACCGTTTGATAATGATATAACCAAGGCATTAGAAAATGCCCGTCAACATGATGTAAAGCATATGTTAAATGTATGTATCGATTTAGAACATTTTAGTGATGTACTTGATATAGCTGAAGCCAACCCGAATGTTTATGCTTCTGTAGGGGTCCATCCGAATGAAACCGAAGGGCATGATCCAAGTGTAGAGGAGTTAGTCGCATTAGCCGATAACAAAAAGATTATCGCTATTGGTGAAACCGGCCTCGATTATTTTCGAACCAAAGGTGATGATTTAGACTGGCAACGAAGCCGATTTAAAAATCATATCGAAGCATCAAAGCAAACAAAAAAACCGCTGATTATTCATATGCGTGAAGCAACAGAAGATACATTAAAAATAATGCAGCAGGAAAATGCAGAGCAAGCCGGTGGTGTTATGCATTGTTTTGCAGAAGACTGGGATACGGCACAGCGTGCTTTAGATTTAGGCTTTTATATTTCCTTGTCGGGGATAGTTACCTTTAAAAATGCACTGGCGTTAAAAGAAGTCGCTAAAAATGTGCCTATCGATAAAATGCTGGTGGAAACGGATTCTCCCTATCTGGCACCGATGCCATATCGTGGTAAATCAAATCAACCGGCGTATGTAAAAAATGTGGCGCAATGTATTGCCGAGCTCCGAGATGAAAGTTATGAGTATATTGCAGAAAAGACCACAGAGAACTTTTTCAGACTGTTCTCAATGGCGAGTTGACGGCCTATTTTTTTATAGTGCGAGGCTTTCTATTTTCATCTAAAGCTACGTAAGTAAACGTTGCTGATGCAACCCGATCACATTCTTCTTGTTGACGTTTTCTTTCCGCATAAGCAATTATTGAAATATTCAGCGATGTATTGCCAATCCGACTCACTTCGGTAAAGATACTGACCAAATCACCGACAAATACCGGCTTTATGAATTGAAAATCATTAACTGCGACAGTAACCACTCGACCGGTGGTAACACGATGACCTAGAACGCTTCCGGCTATATCCATTTGAGACATTAACCAGCCACCAAATATATCACCGGCAGAATTCGTATCAGCTGGCATTGCAAGTACACGTATTGACGGTTGTTGATCTTTGGGTAGAATATCGAAAGATAAAGTATCCTGTTTTAAATTATTTGAATCTTTATTTTCTGACATGGCTTAGTTCTCACTGTACATTTTATTAATTTGTTCTTGATATTTTTCAGCTATATTTTTTCTTTTGAGTTTTAACGTAGGTGTTGCGAGGCCATTTTCAACAGTCCATGACTCTGTCGTATTAAATGATTTATAAATGCGAGCATAACCAGGGAAGTTATTCAGACATTTATTAAGTCGTTTTAATATGTAATTGTTGGCTGCTTCTGAATTTATATCAAGATCACTTTCCGGTGATATCTGTTTTTTTATAATATCCCACTCAGTTATGTTTAATACGGTAATGACACATAATGAAGGTTTGCCTTCACCATATATAATGGCTTGCTCGAATAAAGGATCATTGGTAATCGCGAGTTCGATATCATTAGGCGGTATTTTTTCACCCGTCGAAAGAACTAGAATATCTTTGATTCGGCCGGTTATGTAAATATGCTCATTAACAAATTTTGCTTTATCACCGGTATGTAACCAACCATCCTGATCTATAACCTGATTAGTCGCTTCTATATTATGATAGTAACCGAGCATAACACTCGGACCTTTAACGAGTAATTCATCCTCATCTCCCAGTTTTACATCTACGTTTATAAATTTTTGCCCTACACTATCGGGCTCATTATCGTGTAATAAATTTGTTGACACCACAGGACTGGCTTCAGTCAAGCCATAGCCTTGAGAAATATTCACACCGAGGCCTATAAACACACGCGCTATATCGGGTGATAAAGCAGCACCACCGCAGATAGCAAGGCGTAGTTTTCCGCCGAGTTTCATTAGTATTTTACTGGCGACGAGTTTATATAGAAGAGGGCGTAATAGTAATTTAGGATGCCAACCTGTTTTATTTTGCGAGTAACGGAACCAATGCCAGCCAATATTTATGGTTAAATTAAATAGAATTTGTGCAAATCGTGGTTTGTTTTGGAGCTGAAGTTGAATTTTATTATAAACGCGTTCAAAAATTCGTGGAACGGTAACCAGTATTGTCGGTTGAATGTTTAATAAGTCTTCAGCTAATTTTTCAATTGAACGCGCAAAAATAACTTCACCACCTGAAAGCATGGGTAAGTAATATCCAACAGTTCTTTCAAACATATGCGATAAAGGAAGGAAAGACAGGTAAGTATCCGAGGGTAAGAATGACTCACATTGACTAGCGCCATATGCATTTTGAAGAATATTATTGTGCGATAACATTACACCCTTTGGACGTCCGGTTGTTCCTGATGTGTATACGATAGATGCAAGTTGGTTAGGCAATATTTCTTTAGAAATAAAGGTGTAGTGTTCTTTTATATTAACCCAGTGATTAAATTCTACGACATTTTCTGCTAGATTTTTTTGATGCTGTAAACAAACTATAAGTTTAACTGACTTTATTTCTTTTTTTATTGTTTCAAATAGAGTGCATTGTTCAGAGTCAGCTACGAGTATAACCTGAATTTTTGTATCATTGACTATATAACTAATATTATCGGCTCGATCATTTGGGTAAAGAGGGACGACAATTAATCCCAAGCCAAGAGATGCTTGTTCAAACATTATCCATTCAGGGCAATTGTTGGCCATAATCCCAACACATTCACCTTGAGTCAGATTGAGTTTTAATAATGAATTTTGAACCAGGGCAACTTTTTTTTGCATCTCTTGCCAGGTATAACTTTGCCATTGTTCTGTAACGGTATTGAAATGCCGGTAGGCTATTTTATCTGGACAACGTTTGACACGCTCGCAAAATAAACCGGATAGATGCTGGACATCCTTTGGGTATATTAAATCACTAAGATTGGACATAATCGCTTTAACTTATTGAGCCGTTATTATTATGCTGAGTTCATTCCTGTATATATTTACCCTGGCTTGCGAGTAAACTTGACCAGCCTTTATCAGGTTTAAACCGTTGTCCATAACGGCTATCAAGATTTTCTAATAGTTTAATGAGCTGTTCTATACCACGATTATGAGCATAACACATTGGTCCACCTCTGAAAGGGGCAAACCCCGTCCCGAATATAATGCCTGCATCTATCATGTCACTTGAATCGACGACGCCATCTCTTAAACAAGCGACGGCTTCATTTACGAGTCGTAATATTAAACGATCAGGTAAATCAGTTGGTGCTGTATAATCTTTTGATAATTTAGGTTTGACAGGTTTTCCTTTGCTGAAAACGTAAAAGCCTTTACCTGTTTTTTTCCCAAGCTGCTTACTGTCGACTAATTTCCTTAAGCGTTCAGGTACACCAATATCCATACTTTGAGAAAGATTTTCAGCGACTTTTAAACAAATATCTAAACCAACAGTATCAGCTAACTCAATTGGTCCCATTGGCATACCAAAATCAGTAGCGGCCTGGTCTATGGCTTTGAGTGGAACCCCTTCTTCGGCAAGCACAACCGCTTCCATTAAATACGGCATCAAAATCCGGTTAACCAGGAAGCCTGGGCTGCTGCTTACCGGAAGAGGCAAGCGTCGTATCGATTTTGTAATGCTTGCTGCCCGTTGCATGGTCTCATCGCTGGTACTCTTGCCACGTACAATTTCGACTAAAGGCATTTGCGCAACCGGATTAAAAAAATGTAATCCAACTAATCGTGTAGAGTCACTTAATGCTGGTGCAAGTTCCTCTAACGGTATACTTGAAGTATTCGTTGCAATAATACAATCTTTTTTAACTTTAGGTTCAATGTCTTTAAATAAATTACGCTTTACTTCAGCGTCTTCAAAAATTGCTTCAATAACAACGTCGGCTTGTGCAAGTCCGTGCCCATTAATATCCGGCACTAAACGATCTAATGCTTCAATAATGATTAAACGTTTTTTAAGTTTCTTTTTATAAAGTTTGTAGGCTCTTTTTACAACGCCAGCAAGGGTTTTATGTTCTCTATCCTGAATCGTAACGGTATAGCCTTGTAGTGCACACCAAATTGCAATATCGCCACCCATCACGCCACCACCAATAACATGTATATGTTTTGGTTTGTAATCTTTTATCTGACTATAGCTCTTCATTTTTTCTTGTAATGAAAAAACACGTACTAGATTCTGAGCTGTTTTTGTTACCATTAATTGTGATACAGAAATGGCTTCTTCTTCCAGGAAGCGTTGCTTGTCGTCAGCATAACTTTCCCACAAGTCGATCAATGCATAAGGGGCCGGGTAATGCGCACGTTGTGCTTTTTTAGAAACCTGTTTTACAAGAATTTTTTTCACCCATGGTCGGGCAAGTTTGTGATTCGCTAATGCCGCCCACCATGCTATTTTAAATTTTGGCGGTGCTGTTTTAATAACACTTCTTGCAGCAGATATTAAGTGTCGTTTTGGTACTGCAAAATGAATTAAGCCCACTTTTTTAGCTGCACTTGCGGAAATACTCCGTCCTGTGAGCATTAGATTCATTGCCGTGATTGGACCGGCCTGTTTTATGCTACGTACAGCACCACCAAAGCCTGGGTGAATTCCTAATTTTATTTCGGGTAAACCAATTTTTGTTTTTGCGTCGTTGTCGGCGATTCGGTAACGACAGGCCAAAGCGAGTTCAAAGCCACCTCCCAGACAAAAGCCATGAATGAGTGCGACAGTAGGGCAGGGTAAGAGCTCGATCATGTTCATTATTTTTTGGCCGCGCTTAATTAGGGTAAGTGCGAGATGCTCTGTGTCTAGATTGCTAAACTCGGTAACATCGGCTCCGGCAATAAAACCATTTTCTTTATCAGACAAGAATACTACTGCTCGTGGCGGCTTCTTGTTTAGATTATTTATTTCTTGTTCAAGTTCATCCATGACTTCATGCGATAATACGTTTGTAGAGCTATCTGATTTATCCAAATGTAACCATGTAATACCATCGTCATCAGCCACTACTTTCCAATGTTTATATATTGTAGACACCCTATCTCTCCTAAACTCGTTCAATCAGCATGGCGCCACCCTGGCCACCACCGATACAAAGACTTGCAATTCCACGTTTTGTTTTGGTTCTTTCAAGAATACGCATAAGATGCAAAACTATTCTTGCACCACTTGCACCGACAGGATGCCCAATACTGACACCACCACCATCTATATTTAATTTATCCATACTGAGTTCACCTAATGTGGATTTTAAATTTAGTTCATCTTTACAGTATTGTGGATTTTGCCATGCCGCAACGCAGGCTAATACTTGTGCAGCGAAGGCTTCGTTTATTTCAAAGTAGTCTATGTCGCTTAAAGCAAACTTATTACGTTGCAGAATGGGTGGAATAGCATGAGCAGGGCCCAGGCCCATTTGGGCGGGTTCCAGGCCGGCCCATTCGCAGTCCAGAATTTGCGCTATTGGTGTGAGATTATATTCTTTAAGTGCTTTTTCACTGGCTAATAGTAATACGCTTGCACCATCTGTGATTTGTGCACTATTGCCTGCTGTCACGCTACCGAAGGGGCGGTCAAAGACGGGTTTTAATTTCGCTAAGCCTTGCATATCCGAATCACGGCGTACACCATCATCATGATCGTAAAAATTTCCATTAGTGTCATAGATGGTTTCGATTTCAGTCAGGTTATTATTATCGTGTGCTTGACTGAGGCGCTGGTGACTCTGTACGGCATAAGTGTCCATCATGTCTCTGGTAATGTTAAATTTATCGGCAATAATTTCTGCCGTTTGTCCCATGGATAAACCATTGACAGGATCAGACAAGCCTCGTAGTAAACCTATAATGGGCGCAAAATAGTGGGGTCGCAACTTACCGATGGTTTTTATTTTTTGCATCACTGTTTTCGAACTCATCCATGCACCTAACCAGTTAACCATATAACTATTCAACATCACTGGGGCACGGCTCATAGATTCCACCCCGCCGGCCAGAACTAATTCTGAACGACGCATCGCAATAGACTGTGCAGCGCTATCGAGTGCTTGCATTCCTGAAGCACAATTTCGTTGTACGGTATACGCGGGTACATCTTTACCACAGTTTAATCTTAGACCTAAAATACGCGCAATATTCGTTTCATCTGCACTCGGCATAACACAACCCATAATAACTTCATCTATTGCAGTGGGTTCAAAATTTTGCCTCGCTAACAACGGTCGCGAACAGCCAACAGCTAAATCGGCTGCACTGAACGGACCTTGTTTACCACGTGCTTTAAGTTGTGGAGTACGAGCACCATCTACTATATAAATGGCGCGCCGACCATATCGATTTAATGCGGACTTTGATTTTGTAATGATTGCAGCAGATTTTTTTTTAGTTTTTTTATTTGCTGCCGGTTTTTTTTCAGTGTTCGAATTTTTAGTCGTGTTTTTTGGCTCAGCCACTTTTCTTCTCCATTCGCCTGGGGCTATTTATAATCTTTAGCAAAGTCGTCAACTTGAATTATATCGGTTCTTGCTTCATCGGCAACACGAATTAATTTAGCATCTTCATCAGTTATAATACTATCTTTTAATCCTTTTTCGATTAGTTCTTCCAGGCCTCTATAACCGGGTTTATAATTTTTTAACCCTCGATAAAGTTTTTTCTCTGCATGGTCTGCGATAATCACTTTATCAAAACCACGTTCAAGTTTTCCAATAGTATCTGTATCATTGTCCGGAATATAGATACCTTTAGTCAATCTGTCGCGGGTTTCTGATGGTGTAATAAGAATATTAGCAACCTGGTGGCCAAGATTGTCATCCGGAGGTGAAAAGTGTCTTCCTAAGGGGAAAATAATTAGTCGAGCTAACCACGCCACGGGTCGATTGGGTAGATTTTGTAGCAGGCCGTGCAGTGAATCCTGTGCCATATATAAACAGTGCTGAGTAACCCAATGGATTAAGGGTAGTTCATCTTTGGGGCAACCATTGTCTTCAAATTGTTTTAATGAAGCACTCGCTAAGTATAAATAACTCAAGGTGTCACCGAGTCGTCCCGAGAGTTTTTCTTTACGTTTTAGCGCTCCACCGAGAGTCATTAAAGCAATGTCGGTCATTAATGCAAATGAAGCACTAACACGTGTTAAATGTTGATGATATCGGCGTATAGGTCGTTTACCCATCACTAATACAAATCGAGAAGAGGTTAAGCCATGAAACAAGCTTCTAAACATATTTGAAATAATAAATCCGATATGCCCAATAAAAGCACGTTCAAATTTGTCTAATGATTGTTCCGGGTCAATATCCCCCATTGCTTCTAGTTCTTTAAAGATATAGGGATGTGAACGTATCGCACCTTGACCAAAAATAATCATTGTCCGGGTGAGTATGTTGGCACCTTCAACTGTAATACTGATTGGTACAGCCTGATAGACACGACCCATAAAATTGCGTGGGCCCATGCAAATACCTGCACCGCCCTGAATATCCATAGCATCATTAACAATTTTACGCATGCCTTCAGTGAGATGGTATTTAACGATGGCAGAGATTACCGACGGTTTTTCACCCCGGTCTAATGCAGCTACAGTCATGATACGGGCAGCATCCATCATATAGGTGTAACCACCAATACGCGCTAGTGCTTCTTCTACACCTTCAAACTTACCAATTGGCATTTTAAATTGACGCCGAATTCTAGAATAAGCGCCTATCCCACGCGAGGCTAACTTACCGGCTCCAACACTGAGTGCAGGAAGTGATATAGCGCGACCATCAGTTAAGCATTCCATTAACATACGCCAACCCTGGCCAATCCGATCTTTACCACCAATAATCCATTCAAGAGGCATAAAAACATCTTTGCCACTATTAGGGCCATTCATAAACATAAGATTAAGTGGCAGATGACGACGAGTTATATTCACACCCGGTGTATTAGTAGGAATTAAAGCAAGGGTAATGCCTAAGTTTTCTTCATCACCGAGTAAATGATCAGGGTCGTAGAGTTTGAATGCTAAACCAAGTAAGGTTGAAACCGGACTGAGTGTTATATAGCGCTTATCCCAGGAAACCCGCATGCCAATAACATCTTTTTGGCCATCGAAATCCTGTTTACATACAATACCATAATCTGGAATAGCACCTGCATCACTGCCAGCATGAGGGCTTGTTAAAGCGAAGCAGGGAATTTCCTGACCTTTGGATAAACGGGGCAGGTAATACTTCTTTTGTTCATCGGTACCATACTCCAATAATAATTTTCCCGGCCCGAGAGAATTAGGAACCATTACTGTTACCGCGGCTGTGACACTTCGGGTTGAAATTTTCTGAACCACTTCCGAATGGGCATAAGCAGAGAATTCAAGGCCTCCGAACGCTTTAGGAATAATCAGACTAAAGAATCCGTTATCTTTTAGGTATTCCCAAACATCAGCAGGCAGGTCATATTGCTCGTGTGTAATTTTCCAATCGTCGAGCATGCTACACAGTGTTTCAACTGGCCCATCAAGAAAAGCTTGTTCGTCTGCGCTTAATGTAGGGGGAGCTAGTTTGCGTAAACGAGACCATTTTGGTCGGCCACTGAACAATTCACCGTCCCACCAAACATTACCAGCCTCTAAAGCCTCACGTTCGGTTTGTGACATACGGGGTGTGACACTTTTAAACAGCTTAAAGATAGGCCCTGTAATCCAGCGTTGGCGCCAGGGGGTAGAAGGTGACGGTTCATTCATTAGGTGGTCCTTTCCAAATCAATTTAATATTCAAAGAGTAACGGTAATTAATAGTGCGGTGCACTCTTATTTAAGAGTGTAGCTGTAATTCTTAATAATACAATATAACTTATTGTTTTTATTAGTATATCTAAATTAAATCATACTTAAAATTTAATATTTGAATTTAAGTATCAAGCTGATTATTTTTACATCAGAAGACGACGTCAATTCAAGTCATATAGTCATAATGTGATATACATCGCATTTTTAGGCCAGTATGCGCTACATGCTCACATTGTGGTAATAGAAAAACCTTGTTAACATTTTATAATTGGAAATCTATCTTATTTTGATAAATAGATGAAAGAAATCAGTCGCATGGATATGGACGAAGCGATTGATATAAATGGATTGATCTAAAAGGGATGACTATGAAAAATTCACTACGTGATGCAAGTTGCTTACCTATAATTTATGCTGTAGGTGAGTTACCTCCAACTACGACTTCAAATAAACAATCGAATCATCATAACAAACAGAAAGTAGATTTTGCAAAAGCTGTTATTCTGGGTATGGCTGATCTCATTCATTCACAACGCCAGTTTGCTGATGAGTTTGGTTTATCTCTTAATCGTGTATTTCCTAATAGTTATAAAGCGCTAATTGGCAACAGAGCCAAAGATGTTGTGCAAACCTTGTTTGAATCGGGTAGTTCAAATGCGATGGAAATTAAAAATCTATTTAAGGATTTAAAAAGCCATCAGCTTGCTATGTTAAGTGGACTGGATGGTGTAGCAGAAGAGAGTCTGAAACAATTTAAACCTGAAATTATTCAAGCATCAAGTAATGATAGTGTAAACGATACACGCGACGTGCATGCCTGGAGAGTGTTTAAAAATTATTATGAAGATATCTCCGAAAGTTCTGATTTACGGCATAAAAAAATTATTTTAAATGGATTGATTAGAAAATATGAATATCCAATGAAATAAAAATGGAATAGATAGTTGCAAAATTAAAAAAGATAATGTTATCTCGATATTGTAGACTGATATAACATTAGGAACTATTGCTTTTCATCCTATATGGATTGGATTCTAAAATAAAATAATTAAAAATAACATAATTCGTAGTGTTCTAAATGTTAATAATTGAATAGCTAAATAAGTTGGCGATCAATATTCAATTTACTATCAATTGTAAAAAAGATAAAATTGTAGTCCGATGATTACATGTTTTTAATCCTTGTCCTACATATATTTCCACTAAAGATAAGTATGATCCATCATCGAATTAATAGGAAGCACAAGAATGCTTACAATTTCAAGAAATTCAAATGAGTCTATTGTTATTCAAACTCCAGATGGGGATGAGATAAGAATTGTTGTCCATAGTTTTAATAATAATCAAATTAAGGTCAGTATCGATGCATCAAATGATTATAATATTATACGGGAAGAGTTGATGGAGGGTGAGGTTGTTTAAATTGTTTACAAACAAGGAAAAACATCAAGTAACTCTAAAGCACATCGATAACTGATTAATCGACTTCGGGTTACGGCCAGTAGCGGATACTCGGGAAATTCTATAACAGTTTATTAAAATAATAAAAGCAGACGTACAAACCACGCTGTGAAATGTCCATTGCATACTATTGTTATAGCGTTTGAAGCCACTGCATTATCTACAAAGATTTAGAAAATAAAAATTGAGGTCAAATAAATGACCTCAATTTATTCGCCTATTTATTTAGGCTGTTTGCGGCAATGAGCGGTAACAGTTTCGATACGACCTAAACGGAATCGAAAATATTGACGCACACGCACCGACTTTGGAAAAGTGCACAGTAACATAACACCAATCTCCTATCAGTTATGAATAATAACTTGGATTGGTTTTCGGTACATAAAGTGCTATAGTCATTACATAGCACTTTATTGGTTACCAAATACCAATTCAAACTGGGGCTATATAGGTCAATAAAATAGGGGTAGCTTTCGCGGGCAGGCCCCTTTTTTATTGCTTTTATTAGGGCTGCTATATCAGCCTTAATTTCTCCTCATTATGTCATTCCTCAGTTTCATAATAATTTTCAAGTATAAAATTAATCATTTTTACAGCTTTTTTAGCTTGAATTTCGTTTAAATTCTTCGGTAATAAGACTAAGCCATCTTCACTTCCTTTTAAGGGGATAACAAATCTTGTCTGTGATTCATCCATGTTATCTTCATAATTGGAACGAAGTTCTTGCTCTGCTGGTTTATTCGATTCATTTTTTTGTTTCTTTTTCTTTGCCCCATTACTTCTTTGTAACGTTGGAGCCTTTACATGAGGCGAGACAGGTATTTTTGCCGCTTGGGCAGCAGCTAGAAAAAAGGTAATGCACTTTGTAAGAGTGCTTCCAGAAGCACCTACAAAATCCCTAAATTTCGTTTCAACTTGCTTAGAAGTTGTGCTTTTTATGTCAAAATCGTTAGTAAATAGAAAACTATAGGTAGATTTCACAATCTCAGCCAAAATTTTCTCGTATTCATCCGGGGGACTCTCAACAAGATTTTTTAAAACTTCAGTTGGTTCTGAATTTGAATTAACAAGTTTAAGTGACTTAAATGCAGCAATCATTGCGGATTGTCCTGAGCCAGACATCTTAGTCATCATGCTTTTATCTATATGACTAGGGAGTGGGTGCTCATGTAAGTCACTGATAAAATTAAATAATGTACTGTATGGCACATATGGAGGCATTGGGTGTTTATCTGTTTTTGTATTCATAATCTATTTACCTTAATAATATAAGGTATATATTACTCTCCGCCTAATGTTATTGCAACATAAATCTCTGTTATTTGTGTCCTGAATAAAATGAGAGGTATTTTCTAGTTAGATTGCGATAACAGAGAGCATTAGGTTTGTCTGCTTTATACTTGAAAAAGAAGGATTTATTTAAGATATGAGCTATAGCGTTTGAATTAAATGGCAATTAACCACGAGCAAAGCGAGCGGTTAATTGTCCGAGCCAGCCATGCCTTGCATGGCGATTTTAAATGATTTGTTATGTGTTGCTATGACCATGATGAGACGTAACCACAAGTTCGTATTCTTCTTGAACTTTATCTTGAGCCCAAGCTACTATTCCGGGGACATCTAATCCGCCAACCATAGAAAGACCTAAGGGTCTATCTGACGACCTCGGATTCCCTTCAACTTTCATTCCTTCTTTATATAATTTGTGTTCCATCATTTTACTGTTTACTAAATCGATATATTCTTTTTCATTTATCGTTTTCTTATTCATTTATGCTCCTTCATATTTTTACACATAACAGTGATTTAGACGTCAGCCGTCTTTTACCTTATTAGACTGCAGCAGCCTAATACTCTTTTTTTTGTCTGCTTTTAGTTCAACTTCATATTCATTGGGAATTTAGCTAACGTCCGCTTTGGGTCGCTAGTGACTATTTTAAATAAACTTTCGCATGTCTGGTTTTCGCTAGGTGTGAGTTTATTCTCTGACAGATTCTATCTCATCTAACTATTTAGTTTGTAAGAATAAGTATTAGTTAATATATATTATCTGAACACATCATATATCTGAATAAGGAGTGAAGGTAGATTAGTTCGTTTTTTTCGTGTTAGGGACTAAATTTTCTTATTTTGGGGAGTATTGTTCAGATCTTAAATGTGGCGCAAAGAAATCATCTGCAATATCGATATCGATATTAGTGTTATTTTTATCGATTAAGGGTAATTCCGAATCATTCCAGCCACGTAGACCGGTTTTAAGTGAAACGACTTTTTCATAACCCATCTGTTGCATGACATCGGCGGCAAAAATACTTCGGTTACCGGAACGACATATAACAACGACTTCTTTTTTTCGTGCTTCTACGAGTTCAGGTATAGTGTCATCAAAATCATATTCACAGGATGTTTCTAGTATGCCACGGGGTACGTTGATTGAATTGTAAATATGCATAGCGTCGAATTCTTTAGGTTCGCGTACATCAATGAGGAGGGGTTTGTTATTTTGTTTTAACATTTCTTCAAGATCCCAGGGGAAAATTTCGTCGACACGTTCCAGGCATTCTTGTATGAGTTGGCTGAATTTTTTCATAGTATTTATTTTTTACAGTGCTTCATCAGTTTTTTTGTTGAGACCATGTTGCACTGCCATGACGGCCGCTTCTACTCTCGAGTGTACTTCCAGTTTTCTTAAAATAGCTTTTACGTGTAGTTTTACGGTGCCGTCTGAAATCCCCAGATTTCTTGCAATACCTTTATTGCTTAAGCCTTCGGCTAAGAGGGCTAGGATTTCTGCCTCACGGGGAGTGAGGATGGCGAATGGGCTATCTTCTGTTTTACTTCGTATTTCGGTTTTTCCCTGAACCGCTCTTGCCAGGATGGGAGCCAGGTCTGGTGCAACAACTGTTTTACCATTAACGATATCTCGCAGGGCAATAACCAGTTCATCGGGTTCCATGTCTTTGAGTAAGTAACCTTGCGCACCATTTTTTAGTGAAGTAACTAAATCATTTTCATCGGTACTGGTCGTTAGCATGACTACCGGCAATGTATCATAAACATCGCGTAACATACTTAATACACCTAGACCATCAATGCCTGGCATACGCATATCGAGTAAGACAATGTCGGGGTTTAATTTTTTTACTAGTTCTACAGCGTCAATACCTGTATTGACGGAAGCGAGTATTTCAATGCCTCGTGTGGATAACAAGCCTTCTAAACCGACACGAAATAAAGTGTGATCGTCAATTAATAGAACTTTGATACTCATTCGCTAACCTTGTCTTTTGACTTGATAGAAGGTGGAGGGACCAGTACTTTATTATATGTAGCACTATTTTCAAGTTGATTTTGATGTTTAAATGTTAGGATAGTTCGAGTACCTTCGCCTAACTCGCTTTCAATTCTAAACGTTCCACCAATCCTCTTTGCACGTTCATCCATTATGCTCAACCCTAGATGATCTTCAGAGACTCTGTCTGATTCAGGTGGGACTTCCATACCGATACCGTCATCTTCGATTAGAATACTACAGTCTCCTTGAACTGAGCTTCGCATAATAACGCGTACTGCATGGGCCTGACTATGTTTACTTATGTTGTTGAGCGATTCCTGAATAATGCGTAAAGCCTGGACTTCAATATTAGGTGAGAGACTTAGTACATTCCATTCTTTTTGTAAGAAAATTGCAATTTCGTCTTTATTTTTAAACCGTTCAATAAGATGTTCGACTGCTGGCACCAGACCACGTTTATCGATAGGGGCTCTAAAATGTGTAATCAGTTCGCGAAGTTCCGCATAGGCTTCGTCTAGATTATTTTCAATTTTTTCAAGTTCATGCCATATCGATGGTTCTTCACCGAGGCGTATTTTTTCATCGAGCACTCGAACTTGAAAACGTAGACTCGCAAGCGTTTGAGCGAGTGAATCATGCAACTCATGGGCGAGTCGATTGCGTTCTTCCATTATGGCAAATCGATTGGCTTCATCATCCGTTCTGGCTTTATCAATGGCCATTCCTAGGTGACGTCCAATACTTGTTAATAAATCTTCGATATCATCGGGCTCGGCAAAATCTTCTGAATCAACAAATAAATTATAGACGCCTAAGGTTTTATCCCGGTATTGCAGTGGTACAGCAATCATGTGTACATCTTTTACATCGAAAAACTCACGGCCAATTATTTTATCGCATTGGCTTATATTTTTTTGAAACAGAACGATACCATCACGGTAGGCTGTTCCACACAGGCATTGCTCAGACGGAATGACTTCCTCGCGTTTCATCAGGTCTTCATCGAAGCCTAAGCTGGCGACGAGGCGCATTTTATTATCGTCAGTCATCAGTCGGACAACTGCAGCACGTGCCTTAACGACATCTTTCAAGCTGTGTAGAAAACGTGTCAATAAGTCATCAAGATTTCGTGACGTATTAATGCTTGCAGCAACATCATAAATTATTTCAAGTGAATGTGACTTTCGTTCAATATGGGCAGTTTGTATATCGACCTGGCTTTGCATGTCGAGTGAGAGGGCCTCAATCTGGTCACCAAGCTCATTAATGTTTTTAGCGAGATTGTTAAAATCTCCAGGTAAGTGATCAGGTAGTCGAGTTGCCAGGTTGCCTTCATTGATTTCTATTGCCCATGCGTTTAAATGCGACAAGGGTATTAATAGCCGTTCTTGAATTCTTTGAAATAGAATTATCAATGATGAAAGAGAAATCGTTATGAGCAATAAAATCATAATGACTCCACTATTGCCCAAGGCGCTAAACCCCCAAAGTGCAGCAGTACCTAATATGATAATTGTAACGCCTAAAATAAGCATTGGAATACAAAGAGGGCTTTTCCAGAATTTCTTATTTTTATTCAATGAGCTATACTTTTCCGTTATTTTATCGGATTTGATACGGGTTTTAATTTTTTTATTTAATGTGCTCATATTGTTACGTGGCTATAATTTATATCGACTATAAGTTGTGCTCACCTTTAGTGTCATCAGAGGTATAACTTGGGTCATTTGGATTTTTAAAAATAAATTGCATTTCGTTATTATCCATTTTAACATAATCCATTTCAGTACCATTAAGTAGTTCTATACTCTGTGGCGCAATAAGTATTGTTATATCTTGAGATTTAAATGCCAGGTCTTCTTCTTTGGTTTTTTCTTCAAAGCCAACACCATAGTGAAAACTGCCATCAACATTTTTTTTAGCTGCAACGCGTAAGGCTAAGCCTTCGCTCTGGCTTTGTTTGGCGGATTCTTTAATTTGTTCTGCGGCGGCAGGGGTTATTGTAAACATAGTATACCTCTGAATTTATTTTGAGTTTTTAATTTGTGATACAAAGTCGATAAATCGCTGAGTCCAGTGATTTCGCGATGTATCCCGAAAATGGGTGTAATTTGCCAGAAGGTTTTTATAAATTAAACCATCCTTATTATTTGTAATGCCTGTGCCTCTTTTAACATCATATGCAAAGGTTAAGTTGCTATCGATATTATAAAGAGACGAGTAGTGAAACTCATGGGCTGGAATTATGCTGTCAGTTTTCTTGTTTGGCCATAAGCTATTTTGATTTTCCTGGAGCTGCACATAACCGCGACCCTGTGGACGGGTATGCATCTTACAATCAGCTGGAATAACACCTACCATGTCAATTTGTTCATCATGCCACGTAATAGAGCGAGTTAAATACATTAAACCACCGCATTCTGCGTAAGTAGGTAAACCATTATCGATTGCTTGTTTAATGGACTCTCTCAGTTGTGTATTCTGATTAAGTTCCTGTAAATGTTCTTCAGGAAAACCACCGCCAATAAACAGCCCGTCAATTTCTGGTAACTTGGAATCGGTTAATGAGTTAATTGTAACAAGTTCTGCGCCATTTTTCTTTAGTGAGGCTATGTCATCAGGGTAATAGAAGCCAAATGCGGCGTCATGGATAATACCGATTCGGAGTGTTGGAGGTCTATCCGGGGTCACTGTAACGCTATTGTTTGTTGTTAATGGTGACTCTAGCGGTGTTGCTGTTTTGCTAATGTCAATAATAGTATCAATATCGACTTGATCGGTGATTAATTTGCGTATTTGCTCAATTTTTTGCTCAGCGAGCTGATTCTCATTACTTGGCACCAGACCTAAGTGACGTTCAACAATTTCAAGGTCTGGATTATGCTGTACTGCGCCAATAACCGGAACATTAGTATAGTGTTCAATAACGGCCTTTAATTTCTGTTCATGTCGAAGGCCACGATATTGATTGAGGATGACACCGGCTATATTGATATCTTTTTCGAATGCTTGATAACCAAGAATAAGAGGAGCAATTCCTCTGGTCATGCCCTGGACATTAATTACAAGAACAACGGGTGTTTTTGTTAGTATTGCGAGAGCGGCATTGCTGTTACTGCCATCAAGATCTAGGCCATCATAAAGGCCCTTATTACCTTCTATAAGGGTGATATCTGATTGCGCTTCGGCATAGGCAACGTGTTGAAGAATCTCTTCATGTTGCATGGTGTAAAAATCCAGGTTAAGGCATGGATTTTTTGTGGCGCGTGATAACCACATTGGATCGATGTAATCAGGGCCTTTTTTAAAAGGCGTAACATTTAATCCTTTGTGTTGTAACGCGGCACACAAGCCAATCGACAGGGTCGTTTTACCTGATGATTTGTGAGCCGCTGAGATGAATAATCGACTCATTTGTTAAAACCTTGATTTGCTAAAAAGAGATTTGTTAGCATCGAGAATAGTTTAAATGTGTCTAATAAAGCGGTAGAGCATCTTGGATGCTCTACCGTAGCATTAAGATGCTGTGTAGTGTGGATCGACGTCTTTGTCTGCAAGGCTTGCTGGTAAAAACTCCATTATTTTAACGCAGAAGGCAACAAGGAAGAGTGCCACTGCAACACCACCTAAACCTAAAAGAGTTTCTGCTAACGTTGGTGCATAGCTAGCGATGGCACCATCTGCAAAAGTCGTTTCAATAACTTCTTTACCCGGGAATAACTCCATGGGGTATGCCTGACCGCCAATGATGATTCCATAAAGCTGAGCAAGTCCACCAATAATAACGAGTAGTGCACCAAAGCCAACTAATCCACGAGACTTGGCTAATGCTGGGGTGTAAAAGATGATTAGGGGAATTACACCACCAAGGATAACCTGGCCGATCCAAAACATTTGAGTATAGATACCGCCATCCATCAGGATGAATGCTTCAAAACCATGATGTTGAGTTTCGTAAAGATTTGTTAAATGGTACGCCAATACGAAGTACATGATTGCAGCTACAAAAACACCGAGTAAGTTTTTTAAGCGATTGAAGATTGCATCGCCTAAAGGACGTTCGCTCCATTTATAAGAAGCCATAAGTACTAACAGGAAGATAGCTAAACCAAAGGCAAATGACATGATGATAAACATGGGTGCCATGATAGCGGCATCATAACCCTGACGCGCAACAAGAAAACCGAAAATTGAACCAGTACCGGTTGTTAATGCTAAACGCCAGATAAATGCTGCAGTACCTGCTATACGTGTGTATTGACCTAGATTACGTTGCATCATTGTCCATAGATATACAATAACGATTGCAAAGAATCCATTATATAAAAGCATATTCCAGGCGAATATAGATTTTAAGTTGTAATAGGTCATTGCGATAACAAGGCGTTCCGGGCGTCCTAAATCCAACACCAGAATCATTAAGCCACCGGCAAGCAGTGCAAGTGATAATAAACCTGATAGACGCGCTAATGGTTTATAGGCTTTTTTGTTGAATACCGACGAAATAGAAGCGACATTTAATGCTCCCGATGCAGCAACGATTAGAAATACTGCAAATACGTGAGGCATGCCCCATACAATTTGGTTAGACATTCCTGTCACGTAATGGCCATGATGCTCCATATAATAAAAGGCACCAAGCGAGGCCAGGATAAATGCGCCGAGTAGGGCTAGTAGTGAATAATAACCACTGCTTCGGCCTTCAACTGCAAGAAAGGGTATGTTCTTTTTCATCGTTTAAACAACTTTAAATTAATTAAAAGTTAATATTCTTGTTATTTTTTCTACTGCAAAAACTATTTCTAAAAAAGTGTTTTACAAACCTTGGTAACGCACGCCAGTATTTAAGGCAAGGTCAGGACGGAGTTGTTGTCCACCATTTTTAGCAAGCTCTTTTGAAATAACACTATTACTATCATTTAAGTCACCAAAGTACATGGCTTGATGACCTTCGGCATTACAAGCTTCAACACAAGCTGGTGTTCCGTCTTTATCAATACGATGTACACACATAGTACAGGACTCTACAGTACCTTTACCGCGTGGAGCGTGTACTTTCTGGTTTTCGATTGCTTCATGTATAAATGAACGTGCTTTATAAGGGCATGCCATCATGCAGTAACGACAGCCAATGCATATATGTTTATCAACTAAAACAACGCCATCTGCTCGCTTGAATGATGCACCGGTAGGGCATACGTCAACACAGGGAGCAGTCTCACAGTGTTGACACATTAAAGGTAGTGATTGCACGTGGTTAGTTTGTTTGTCTTTTAGTTTTACTTTCCGAATCCAAACAGCTTGTTGTGATGCATTTGAGTGTTGCTCTGAATTATCAGCTCCACCCCAACCATTTTCTGTTTGGCATGCTGTTACACATTCAGTACAGCCCGAACCACATTTGTTGGTATTAATTAACATTCCCCAACGGTTCTTGCTGGTTACGGCCTGGCCAGCAGGGCGGGCATGTGCAACTTCAGTTAACAACATGCCGGGTGCAAGCGCAATGCCTGCTGCGGCAACTGTTTTACCCAGGAAATTTCTACGGTATAAATCTGTTGTTGATTCAGTAGTGTTGTTTACTGGCTGAGTCATTTTATTGTACTCCCAGTTTTACTGGCTTCAGTAGGTTTTGCGTTATGACAATCAAAACAATCAACTTTTACAGCAGCAAAATTATGACATGAGCTACAAAAGTGTTTGTCATCGCCAAAGCTAGGGTATTGACCTTTGCTATCCTTGGAAACATGACAGCCTATGCATTCAGCTAAACTATCCTGACTGGTACGAATACCTTCATGCATTGTTAGATCACGTTTGTGCAGGATGTAGTTCATATGGTTTTTACGCATATCTTTTACATCACGTATGCATAATGTATCAGGATTTGCTTCGGCTTTTGCTTTTGGCACAGTTGGCATAATGTCGCTTGCCTGTGCAAGCATCGGTAGGAGTAATAAAACGCCTACCAGTGTGCTTATTATAGTTTTATGGCTTAACACAGTTGTACCTCTAATTAATTAGTCGCCCATTGCCATGTCAATGTAGCCAGTAGGGCATACATCAGCACAAATGTGGCAACCAATACAACGGTCATAGTCAGTTGCAACATAGCGACCCATTGTAGATTCGTCTTTCTTAACTCTGTAAACCGCGTCTTGTGGACAGTAGATTACACAGTTGTCACATTCGAAACACATACCGCAACTCATGCAGCGATCTGATTCTTCGATTGCTTGTTCTTCAGTTAGACCAAACATACGTTCTTTAAAGTGACCTAAAACTTCTTCTGCGTTTGGTACTTCTTCACGACGTACTATACGTGGAGTATAAGAAAAATGGCCGAGGAATAATTTATCTGAAGCGATAATTTCATGTGCCGAACGATCTTCGTAGTTGTGAATTGCAAACTTACTTGATTCGGTTGCCCATGCACTTGAGTGATCATACTCAGATGGTTCTAAACCTGTTTCACGAAGTTTTTGTAATAAGTTAAAGTGGTGCTTATCAACTTTAGGACGGCGGCCCATTTCTTCAGCAGCGAAGAAATGTTCAATACTTTCAACTGCAACTGATGCTTGACCAATCGCTGTTGTTAATAAGTGTGGGCGTACAACGTCACCGGCAACAAAATGTCCATTTTTACCAGCAACCTGGAAATGTACATCTGCATCGATGAAACCTTTATCGTTACCAATACCTTCGATACCGGTTAAATCAGCGCCTTGTCCAATCGCTGCAACAATTAAGTCACACTCGATATCATATTCAGAACCTTCGATAGGTGTTTTACCATCTTCTTCCAACTTAACAACACGCAGTGCCGTTGCTCGGCCTTCTGCATCACGAACAACTTCAATAGGACTAATGCAACCCAGAATGCTTACGCCTTCACGTGTTGCGTCATCAATTTCATGTTGTGCCGCTGGCATCTTTTCAATAGGTGAACGTGAACATAAAGTTACTGTCGCGCCTTGACGGTTAGCACTTGATGCAACGTCATGTGCAGTATGTCCAAGAATAACGTTTTCAGGACGATCATTTTCATGTGTTTCAGTAATGTGGCCTAAACGACGTGCTACAGATACAACGTCAATAGATGTATCGCCACCACCGATAACAACAACACGTTCAGAAACAAGTTGTAGTTTACCCATGTTAAAGGCTTCCAGGAAATCAACGCCAGTTAAGCAGTTGATTGCTTCAGCACCTGGAATTGGAAGTGGACGACCTTTTTTAGCGCCTAAAGCCCATAATATTGCATCGTATTCTTTTTCAACTTCTTCCATGCTGACGTCTACACCAACACGTGTGTTTGTTTTAACTTCAACACCCATGTCAATAATTCGTTTAATCTCACCGTCAAGAACTTCACGTGGAGTACGGTAGCCAGGAATACCATAGCGCATCATGCCACCGAGGTCTTCATGGTCATCAAAAACAGTACAAGCATGACCTTTTAAACGTAACTGGAATGCGGCTGCAAGACCTGCTGGACCACCACCGATAATAGCAACTTTTTTACCTGTTGATTTAGCAGCGGCTTCGAATGTGAAGCCTTGATCTAATGCGGTATCACCGATGTATTGTTCAACAGCGTTAATACCAACAAAGTCTTCAACCTGGTTACGGTTACAACCATCTTGACATGGAGCAGGGCAAACACGACCCATAATAGAGGGAAATGGATTAGCGGCAGTTGAACGACGGAATGCATATTCTTGCATTGTCATATCACCAGAAGGTTTTTCGATACCACGAACGATATCTAACCAACCACGAATATCTTCACCTGAAGGGCAACTACCTTGACAAGGTGGTGTTCGGTGAACATATGTAGGACATTTGTGAGAAGTATCTTCTACAAATATTTGGTGTGCAAAATCTGTAACAACATGGTCGTCGTCTTTGTATTTACGGAACGTTAGCTTTGAATTGATATCTGCGCTTGATGTTGCCATATCTATGTCTCCAATACGTGTATGATTCTTGTGTCTATGTTAAAAGTTATTTATTAAGCGGCATCTGTTTCGTTAGTTTCATCGTCATCTTTAGGCGCGTCGCTTAAGATGATAGCTGAACTAACTAGCTGATGTACACTTACAATCTGGTCCATTGTGAATCCATAGTATGGAAGCACTTTGGTAAATTGGCTCTTACATATAGCGCAAATTGCAGCCATATGAGTGACGCCGTATTCTTTGGTTACATGTGTTAATGCCGTTGCTCGAGGTAAGGCACCTTTAACACGTAATTCCATTAAATCGTCTGTTAATAAACCGCCACCGCCACCGCAGCAGAACGTTGACTCGCCAATGGTATCGGATGGCATATCAACATAGTTATTACAGGCTGCTTTTATAACAGCACGTGGAATTTTAAATTGTCCACCAGGCTTATCACCCATTCGTGAGCCACGCGCTACATTACATGAGTCATGGAATGTTAGTGTCATGTCATCATTTTTAGACTTATCGAATTTAAGCTCACCTTTTTCAATCATGTCATAGGTGAATTCACAAATATGTTGTGGAATAGGGTAGTTTTGATCCAGGAAATCAAACGGGCCTGCTAGAGTATTTAAGAAGCTGTAAGCAACACGCCATGCATGGCCACACTCACCAAAGACGATACGTTTAACACCTAAATCGATTGCAGCTTTGCGAACACGTAAAGAAAGAGTGCGCATGTTTTCGTAACTGCCAATGAACATGCCAAAGTTAGCCGCTTCTGAAGCGTATGAGCTTACAGTCCAGCTAACGCCAGCTTCATGGAATACTTTCGCATAACCCATTAGGCCATCAACATGAGGCTCTGCAAAAAAGTCAGCGGAAGGTGTTACTAACAGGATATCTGCACCTTTAACATCGAGAGGTAATTTAACGGCAACGCCATCATCTTCTTCTATCTCTTCTTCTAAACCTTCTAATGTATCGCGCAGAGCAGGCTCTGGTAAACCGAGGTTATTACCAATACGACCGGCTTTTTCAATAATCTGGTTACAGTATTTTTGACCAACACCAATTTGAGCAAGAATCTCACGTGCAGCCATTGAAATTTCCGCAGTATCAATACCAATAGGGCAGAACACTGAACAACGACGGCATTGTGAACACTGATGAAAATAAATATACCAATCATCAATAACTTCTTTGGTTAATTCTTTTGCACCAACAAAACCGGGGATTCCAAGTTTCGCAAACAGCCGACCAGCAAAAGTATGGTAGTAACGATAAACCTGGCGTAATAAATCCTGACGCGCAACCGGCATATTTTTAGGATCTTGTGTACCTAAAAAGTAATGACATTTGTCAGTACAGGCACCACATTTAATGCATGAGTCCAGGAATACTTTTAAAGAACGGTATTTACCGGACATCTCTTTAAGCTTATCAATAACAACTTCCTTCCAGTTATCAATAAGTTCGCCTGGATAGCCAAGAGGTTCTTGAAATTCTAGTTTCGCAATAAAAGGCTGACTGTGCGCCATTGTGCCTATTTTAAGCTTAGGCACAACGGTGTAGTCATTCGTTATTACTGGTACTTCAAAATCTGCCACAGTAGATTCCTCTGAAATTCGTTATATTTCTATTTTCTATCAGCTTCAAGTTCTTTCGCCCAGTCAGCAATATGTCGCTGTTCACGTGGGTTATCAACCTGGTTACGTGTTGGGCTAAAGAAAATACCTGGCGCATGTAACAATTTGCTAATTGGAAAAATAATCATTAGAGATGCAACAAGTGCTAAATGAGTAAGTACAAGTATATCTTCAGGTAAGTTCTGAGGATTAAAAGTCACTAAACCAAAAGCAAAGGCTTTAAGTTGAACAATGTCAGTATGATTTACAAATGACATCAACATACCTGTTGCTGCAATTGCAAATATAAGAATAAGCATTGCGTAATCGGATGGTGCAGATATATAGCGAACCCGGTCAACAAAAATACGACGACCAAATAGTCCCGCTAAACCAATTAGCATTAAGAAGCCACCATATTGTCCGGCAAATAAAACTAACCAGTTGTTAATGATAGGCCAGAAAACTGAATCCGGAGATAATACATAACGTAAATGACGGAAGAAGGCGAGGAGTAATGATAGATGAAACATCCAGCCAAATAACCATGTCCATTTAGTTGCCTTGAATAAGCTATTAAAAAGCGCAACTTCGGTAAATAGACGAAACACAACGCCTGCTTGAGTAGTCGGAGCAGGTGTTGTAGGAATTTTTAACGGTGCAGGTGTTCTTGCGTAATCGGAAATACGATAAGCAAGCCCTACTACAAAAATAGTAGCTGCCGTATAGAATAATATTGTGTAAAAAACTGATAGAGCTGACATTTATCAGGTCTCGCTGTTGTTATCTTAAAATTAAGTATTTCGTTCAATATTTAATTAAAATAAAGGAGGCTAGGTTGTCTAACCTCCTGAATTTTTATTTGCGTGAGTACTATACGCAACCAGTTGGTTTTGGTAGGCCTGCATATTTACATGCTTGTTTACCAGGACCATATGGGAATAACTCGTACAAGTACTTGCTGTTACCTTTGTCTTTACCTAATTTTTTGCCAATCGCTTTAGTTAATACACGTACTGCTGGAGCGATTTGGTATTCTTCATAGTATTCACGTAAGAAGTTAATTACTTCCCAATGTGCGTCAGTTAATTCAGCATCTTCAGCTGCAGCCATTACGCCTGCAATTTCAGGAACCCATGTACTGAGATCTACCAGGTAGCCTTCTTCATCAACTTCATACTCTTTACCATTTACTTCAATACTAGACATAATATTTTCCTCGTTCAGATGAACTTAAATTTTAAAATTTATAACCAAGACTGAACGGAGTCATTCTTAGTGGTTAATTCTACAAATCCAGCGTAATCAACTACTGATACACCATCGATTAATTTGTCTTCGCTGATACCTCGAGCTTTTAGGTCTGGACCAAGTACGGCGACCGAAACATCTTTCATAGCATCTTCAACCATAGTTGTTGATGCTGTGTTTTTCATTGCACTGTAAACACCGTCTTCAATCATTAAAACTGTTGCACCTTTTACAGTGTGATTCATACAAGTTTCTAATGAGTTACGGTCGAGTGCAGATTTATTTACAATATGTAACATTGACATGATTAATTCTCCTAGAAGCTTAAAACAACTTCTGATTGATCCATTATTTCTGCCATTTCAGCAGAAGTAACAATTTTAATAGAATCTTTCTCTGCATAATCTTCGTCTTCATCTTCCCATACGAGATGCTGAAGGTCGTCGATTGTTAGACCTCGAGCTTCTAGTGATTCTTTTTCAACGTAAATTTTGTTTACGTCGTAATCGCCTAAAGCTGCATAGGTTGGAGAGAAATTTTTCATGCCAATTTCTTTTGTGTCTTGACCTTTTAGTAATTGATAAACACCGTCATCAATAAAAGCCAATGAAACATCCTGGTCGAAAGCTGCGCCTATAAGGACAACCTCTAACGATTCCCAGGCGTAAATCGTACCGTAAGGTGCTTTCCGATTTACATATAAAAACTTTTTAACGTTTGCCATTTCTTAAGTACCTTTCTAGTCGCCAAACACAACAGTTCTATCAGCTTCAATACCGCCCTCGATTAGCTGACCTAAACCCGAGATACGGAATCCATCAGCAATGTTCTTGCCTTCTTTACCGTTTCGCTGTTGCTCACCTTCATCTACGATACCGCGGCGTTGAGCTGCAGCAACACAAATAACCAGATCGAGATTGTGTTCCTTAGCTAGCTCAGACCAACGGTTCATAACGTGACGGTCATCTTGAGGTGGAGAGGCGTAATTAGTACCGTTATTAACACCATCGTGATAGAAGAATACTCTAAAAATCTCATTTCCAGCTTCTAACGCTGCTTTACAAAACATGTAAGCAGAGTCAGAGGCTTGATGAGTATAGGGTCCTTCGTGAACACTTATACAAAATTTCATATTCAATCCCTTCTTAGAAACGGATATGAGTAGAAGCGTTTAACGAGTTACGAGCACCACGCCAGTTATCAATATGATACTTAGTGAATGGTAAACCTGTAACTTCGAAGAAACGTGGCCAACCGATACGGTCAATCCAGTCGTTAATACGTTCCCAATCTTTAGCGCCTTCTTTGTATTCTTTAAGAATACGTTTAACGATTGCAGTTGCTTCAGGCCAACGTGGTGGATTGTTTGGTACGCCAGCAGCAACCAATTTCTGGAAAGAAGGCTTGCTACGTGCATTTGAGTGATTACCACCAACCCAGATAGCGAGTTTAGAATGCTCTGGATCATTGATTTGCATTGGAGGGCAAGGAGGGAAACATGCACCACAACAGATACATTTTTTCTCATCAACTTCTAATGAAGGCTTACCGTTAACCATTGCTGGACGAATCGCAGCTACCGGGCAACGAGCAACAACTGTTGGACGTTCACATACGTTCGCAACTAAATCATGGCTGATTTTAGGTGGCTTGGTATGTTGAATGTTGATTGCGATATCGCCTTGGCCACCACAGTTAATCTGGCAACATGAAGTTGTCATATGAACGCGGTTAGGCATGTTCCATTGTTTGAACTCATCAATAAGCTCATCCATCATTGCTTTAACAACACCTGATGCATCAGTACCAGGAATATCGCAATGTAACCAACCTTGTGTATGAGACATCATCGCAACAGAGTTACGTGTGCCACCAACGATAAAGCCTTCTTTTTCGATAGCGTCAATCATTGGTTGAACTTTTGCTTCATCTGTAACATAAAATTCAATGTTAGAACGAATAGTGAAACGAATGTAACCGTCTGCAAAATCGTCAGCAATTTTAGTTAATTTACGAATTGTGTAAACGTCTAGAATACGTTGAGTACCAGCTTTTACTGTGTAAACAACATCACCTGTTTTTGATACGTGCTTAAGAACGCCTGGTTGCGGATCTTCATGATACTGCCACAAACCAAAGTTCTTACGCATTGCAGGGTGCATATACTGGAACCCATCTGGGCAGCCTGATTCAATCGGCTCACGCATATCTGCCATTGCCATGATGTTTCTCCTAAATCTTTAAAATATTTAAAATAAGTTATCGTTGAAAGTTGCAAAGCAACAGGAATTAACCTGCTGCTTGTTCAGCCTTTTTCTCGAACCATGCAGCAGCTTCTTCATCCCAACCGTCCATACGAACATATGAACATTGGCGAGGGCTAGAAACCATATTTGGATCAACATCGATACCAATACCTTCCAGGAAGTTTACAAGGCCGATACGTTCAATCATTTCACCAGTACGTTCATGCTCTAGAGCATTTTCAGCAAAGAAATCGATAGTGTCGCCAGCAACTTCTACAAGGCTTTCGTAATCTTCTTCGGTTTCAAGTTTTTTGAATGGGATAATAACGGTACCCATTAAATCACCGATTTTCAGAGTACGTTTACCACCAATTAGAAGTGTTACACCTTTATCATCGCCAGGAGACAATGCTTTTGGCAATACGTTGATGCAATGCATGCAACGCACACAGTTGCTGTTATCAACAGTAAGTGTATCGTCGTCGTTCAATGTCATGCATGAAGTAGGGCAGCGTGAAGTCACATTATCTAAAATGTATTGACGACCTTTAGTACCCATGTAGTTTTTCATTTCTGCCTGGTCGATTTTCATTTCATCGCGCCAGGTACCAATTACGGCAAAGTCAGAACGTTCAATTGCATTTTGGCAATCGTTAGGGCAACCAGAGATTTTAAATTTGAATTTATATGGAAGAGCTGGACGATGAACGTCATCAACAAATTCGTTAACCAGGTAACGTTGAGCAGCATGTTCATTTGTACAAGAGTTTTCACAACGTGCCGCGCCAACACATGACATTGCAGTACGTACACATGGACCAGCACCACCTAAATCCCAACCGTAATCATTGATTTCATCAAAGAAATGTTGAATGTTTGCTGTGTCTGAACCAATAAACATAATGTTACCGGTTTGACCATGGAAAGTAATAAGGCCTGAACCGTATTTTTCCCAGCTGTCTGTTAACTGGTTTAACATTTCACTTGTGTAGTAGTTACCTGGAGTAGGTTGTACACGTAGAGTGTGGAATTCTTTAGATTCTGGGAAGGCTTCGCCAACTTCAGAAAAGCGAGGAATAATACCGCCGCCATAACCAAATACAGAAACCGTACCACCTTTCCAGTAGCCTTTGCGAGTTTCGTAAGAGTGCTCTAACTGACCTAAAAGTGAGTTGGCAACCTGATTGATTTTTTCACTTGGGTGATTATCACGTAAGCGTTTAAAACCTGAAATAAATGAAGGCCAAGGACCTTTCTCGAGTTCGTCAAGCATTGGTGTTGGGTGTTGATTTTTAGCCATGGTTTTCTCCTTGAGGCATTACCTGGTAGCTAACTACTAAATTAAAATTCTTAACAATTAGGTTCAGTAATGAATTGACTTAGCTGATACCTATATTTTGGATGGAGTTTAGGGTGTGAATGACTTAGCGAAAACCCACCTGATGGGGTGAATTATCGCTTATCGCTTATCCCTTAAGGGATAGGTGCGTAGATGTCATTGACCTTGATTTAACCGAAAAACCATCTGAATTAGTTTAAATACTACATTATCTACATTAAAATCAATGTCTTATCTCGATTAGTCTAGATATACTAACCATTTAAAAGACTCTGAATTTAATTGTGTAGTTAAAATATATGAGTATAAAATTTTCTTCAGCTCGCATTTTAGCTGAGATTATCTTGTGTGCAATCATTAAACTAATTAAATACTACTCTAGTATAATGACCGAGTAGGTATCCAACAAAATTATGGTTAATACACATATAAAATGTGAGCGTATTGTACAAATATAGGAAGTAAAATCAAGTGCCTTTAGAAAGTAAAAGAGAAACTAATAGTATTTCATCAGATTTAGCTCATTTCGATATATTAGATGAGGCTACTTATATTGCATGGCGGAAATCGAAACTACTCAATTACCCGGAATCGGCTAATGATTTGATAGTAGCAATCTCTGATATAAACTCCTTGTCGGAAGAAGAACACGCGGCTATAACCGTTTTGTTAGATAAAACGAATATGTGTATCTATCAGGCTGAAAATCCAGAACCATTAAATAAGATTGCAATAAAGTCTTTTGCAGCGAAATTTGGCTATACCCATCTCGACACTAATATATGTGCTGATGAAGATGGCATTTCTTCTCTACAAACAAGAGATTCTGGACGTCACGTCGGTTATATCCCTTATTCTCCGCGCAAATTAAGCTGGCACACTGATGGATATTACAATAAACCGGAAAATACCATTCGTGGTATGTTGCTTCATTGCATTAACAATGCCCCAACCGGTGGCGAGAATCAGTATCTTGACCCTGAAATTTTATATATCCATTTAAGAAACAGGAATTCTGAATATATTCGCTCGTTGATGGAGCCAAATGCGTTAACCATTCCAGCGAATGAAGAAGATGGCGTAGAGCGTGCAGCTCAAACAGGCCCGGTATTTAGCCTTGATAATAAGACAAAGAGTCTCCATCTACGTTATACGGCGCGAACTCGCAGTATTGAGTGGGCTGCAGATCCGGTATTGCAGGAGACTTTAGATGAAATTAGAGACTATCTGGCAAGTGATTCGCCTTATATTTTTCGTCATAAATTAAAGCCAGGCCAGGGTATACTTTGCAATAACGTACTGCATAATCGTACTGCATTTGAAGAAAACGATACTATTGAAAGTAAACGTTTGATATATAGGGCTCGTTTCTATGATCGACAGTGCTCAATTTAAAGAAATAATAAAAGGTTAAATTATGTTGATGTTAAGTGATTTGTTAATTGGAAATGATGTTGATTCCTATGAAGATCTGGTTAAAGCCGTTGAAGCTGTCGCCAAACAAGGAGAACGATTTTTTCAAATGGATGTAAAGCCTCCTTTTCCAGATACACCGGATAATTGGGAAGAAAAACTTGAAGCTCGTTTTACATCAGCACGCTAGAAATCATTTTTTGTAAGTAAGAATGCTTAATGTAATCAAGAACAGAAAACAGGTACGACATGTATTGGTCAGAAGATAACGGAAAAAAAGATGAAGTTGTAATATCCGATAATATTGTCGATATTGTCTTTAGTGTCCAGGGTAAAACGATACCGTTAGATAATGCCTATGCTTTATCGAGTGCGATAGAGCAAGTTTTGCCCTGGGTTAGTAATGACAAGCATATAGGCATACATCATATATTTGGTGCCGAATCAGGAAATGGATGGTTACGACCCGAAAACACTGAAAATGAGATACTCTTTCTATCTAGGCGACAGAAATTAACTATTCGGATTGCTAAAGAACGTTTATCAGACATTCAAGCTTTAACGGGGCAAACCTTAAAGATCGAAGATCATGAACTTACTGTTGGTAAATCAACAATACGAAAATTGAGTGATATGAATATTGTTTTTGCTCGAAATGTGGTTATTGGTGAAACGAGTGTTTCGGAAGATGAGTTTATGCAAGCCTGTGTAGCACAACTGAAAGATCTTGGTATTAGTGTTAAAAAAATGATGTGTGGTCGTGAAAGAAGTATTCAGCTGCCAGATAGGCAATTGATGACACGTGGTTTAATGGTAGCTGATCTTGACAAAAAAGATTCAGTTAAAATTCAGGAATGCGGTATCGGTGTTGGGCGTAAACTGGGTTGTGGGTTGTTTCTTCCACAAAAAGGGATTGATCCGGTTAATCCTGATTGAAAAACAACAGAAAAGATCATAAGTGCCAGTAAAGAGAAGAAACTGGCATGAACACCGGTGCTATCCTGATAGGAAAACATCATAAGTGGCTCTCACTCGCATCAACTTTGGGTTCTATTCTGGAAGAAAAACAACATAAGTGCCAGTAAAGAGAAGAAACTGGCATTGAGTTCCGGAGCTATTCTGGTAGAAAAAGATCATAAGTGCCAGTACCTAGTTTTGTTGTTTTTGGGGGATACTGGTTGAAAAAGATCATAAGTGCCAGTAAAGAGAAGAAACTGGCACTAAATATCCCAATAGAGAGACTTGGCTCGGCTTTAAAAATTTGTTTAAATAGCGCCAAATTTTAGAGTGTGATGAAAAATCATCGCACATATGTATTTTAACTAATTTTAATTATGGTTTAGTGGAGAATATTATGCCAACACTAGAAGCAGATGGAAAATCAGTAGAAGTTACTGATAACGGTTATTTAGTCGATTTCAATGAGTGGACTGATGCTCTTGGCAGTAAAATTGCTGCGGATGATGAACTTGAAATGAACGAGGAGCATTGGGATGTCGTGCGTTATTTGCGAGAACAACATGCTGAAAATCCAGGTGTTGAGCCGAATGAACGCGGAATCATGAAAGATATGGAAAAGAAATGGGGTAAGAAGCTAACCTCTAAATACATGTATCAATTATTTCCAGGTATGCCATCTAAACAAGGCCGTAAAATCGGCGGTTTACCACAAAGTACGCGTAAAGGCGGATATTAATTATTTGATTTTAGCCCATCAGAGATATAGATGGGCTAGGTCTGGACTGCTAAATTAACGCAATTATATTTAAATGAATTAAATTCACCAAGATAAAGGTTATCAGGCCTTTAAAATTGAGGATAGAGTAAATGAGCGATAAAACTAAACTTATTGAAGAAATGTTAGAAATGCAAAAGAAATTCATCGCATTTGAACAAAAACATGGCGTTGAAATGAAAGATTACTATGCTAGTCAAGAAGGCCACATGTTACATGGCTATGTTGCTAAATATGATGAGTTAGCGGATAAATTAAACGCTATGGCTCATGCAGAAAAAGGTTCTAAACGTTTCTTCTAAACGTTTGTAGAACTGATTCAAAGAAGGCCGCTCCAGAAATGGAGCGGCCTTTTTTAGTGCCAGTTTATTGTCTCTTTACTGGCACTTATGATTTCTTTCAACCAGCACCCCCCAAACTAACCAACGAGCTACTGCACTCGATGCATATGCTTTGTCGTATTAACTACGAGCACTTATGTTGTTTTTCTTCCCGACTAGAACCCAAAGTTGATGCGAGGTACTTAGCCACTTATGTTGTTTTTTTCCAGGCTAGAACAAAAGCTGATGCGAGTGAGTTACTTATATTGTTTTTCTTCCAGAGTAGAACCCAAAGTTGATACGCGCTGCTTACTCACACCTCCGCCCACATCCGCACCAAATTCGCATAACAAATATCCACATCCTTACTTTCTTGTGATTGAGGACTGCTTTTAAGTAACGTTTCGCGTGCGCTATTGAGTCGGTAGAGTAATTCTCTCTGTTCGGCATTGCGTATCATGCTCTGTACCCAGGTAACAGCAACTAAACGTTCCCCACGCGTCACCGGGTTCACATGATGCAGATTTGAAGAAGGATATAAAACCGCATCACCAGCATTCAATTTGATTTGTTGTTCACCAAAGTTTGTTTTTATAACGAGTTCGCCGCCATCGTAATCATCTGGTTTTGACAAAAAAATGGTAATGGAAACATCAGAACGATAACGATCAGCACCTCCCATGACAGGATCATCAACATGATCACCATATTCCATACCCTCGGTATAGCGAGCATAAAAAGGTGCTGCTATCCGGTGCGGGAGGGCTGCACTTTTATATTGTGAGTTAGCAACGAGGCTTCCCATTACAATGTTGTTGAGTTGGTTAATTTGAGCCGAATTCATCGCAACTTCTTCGTTATTTTTAACGCGCTTAGCCGCGTTGCCAGCGGATAAACTGCCGTTAACGAAGTCAGCATCTTGTAATAGTGCATAAATGCTCTCTAGACGCTCTGCTGGCAGTACTGAAGGTATGGTTATAAGCATATAAGTTATCTTTTTTTAATGGGATTCTATAATCGCAACAGCGTATAGTATGCGGTATAATTGCTATCCAATTCAAATATTTAAACCTATTATTCACAGGGTGTTTTCATGCTTTTAAACGTGTTAGTTAGAGGATCGTCCGTTTCTGTTGATGTTCCAGATATGATGCTTACAGAAGCACAAGAATTGTTTAAAAAAATGGATAAGGATATGGACAAGGGTTGGCAAATGAGTCAAAACTGGGTTGATAGTTTAAATTCAGAACAGCGCTGTCAGGTTGTTGGCGATAAAATACTAACAGCCATTGAAAACGAAAATAAAAACATGCTGCAAATGATGGCCGCTTATATTTTGTATAAAGTACCGGGTTCAACTGCTATTAGAATTTCTGAAGATGGTGATGTTAACGAAACAGAAATTATTATTGGCGGACTAAATTAATATACTTCTTTAAATTACCAAAGGTCGAAACGTTCAAATGACAAAGTCAGCCGTTATTGGTGGTGGTCCAATGGGGCTTGCCTGTGCTTATCAACTTGCTTTAGATGGGCATACTGTTGAGCTATATGAATCAGATGATCGACTTGGTGGAATGTCGGCGCATTTTGATTTTAAAGGTTTAAGTATTGAGCGTTATTATCATTTTATTTGTAAAGAAGATTATGATTTATTTACCCTGCTCAAAGAATTAAATATTGAATCAAAATTAAAGTGGCACCCAACTAAAATGGGCTACTATTATGACGGTCAATTATATGAGTGGGGTAATCCACTTGCTTTACTTAAATTCCCTAAATTATCTTTAATCTCAAAACTTCGCTATGGCGTGCATATGTTTTTATCAACTAAGCGTCGAAACTGGAAGGCGCTTGAAGGTATTGATGCCGTTACCTGGTTAAAAAAAGCCGAGGGTGAAAAAGTTTATAACATTATGTGGAAGAAACTTTTTTCGCAAAAATTTTATGACTACACAAATAATTTATCTGCGCCATGGATTTGGGCCAGAATTCGTCGAGTAGGGCGATCACGTAAAAGTATCTTCGAAGAACAAATGGGTTATCTGGAAGGTGGTTCGGATACATTGTTAAAAGCACTACAGGAAAAACTGGAGCAGATGGGTGTTAGAATACATCTCAATAGCCCCGTTGAAAAAGTTGCACATAAAGATGACAAAATTCAGGGTTTAATGCTTAACGGTGAGTTTAATGCTTTTGATAAAGTGTATAGCACAGTACCTCTACCGTTCGTGACTAAAATAATTGATAACCTGCCGGAACAGCATAAACAGAAATACGCTTCGATAAAAAATATTGGTGTTGTCTGTTTGATTTTTAAATTGAAAAAGCCAGTAACGTGTAATTTTTGGTTAAATGTAAATGATGACCGTATGGAAATCCCCGGCATCATTGAATATAGTAATTTAAATAAGCAACAAGACCATATTGCCTATGTACCATTTTATATGCCCCAGACGCATCCAAAATTTGATCGGGATGATCAAGCTTTTATTGACGAATCCAGATCCTATATTCTTAGTATAAATCCATCACTAACTGAAGATGACATTATAGATGTCAATGTTTCACGTTACGGTTTTGCACAACCAATTTGTCCTCCCAATTTTATGGACGACTTGCCGCCGATTAAATCAGATATTGAAGGTTTATTTATCGCCGATACTTCTTATTATTACCCTGAAGATCGTTCGATCACTGAAAGTGTTGGTCTTGGTCGGAAAATAGCACAATTGTAAAATAGTCAAATGCTAAATATAAAACTTAATTCTGAATTCTCTCGCTTTGTTTTGACAGGTGGTTTTGCTGCAGGCGTTAATTTTTTAAGTCGTATCGCTCTGAGTCAGTTTACGACATATCGCTTTGCAGTTTTCTTTGCTTACCTTATCGGTATGATTACTGCATTCATTTTATCCAAAATATTTGTTTTTCAAAAAAGCGGTCAGTCAGCTACAAATGAATTTATTAAATTCTCAATAATCAATGTGATTGCGGTTATACAGGTTTGGCTAATCAGTGTGGGTTTAGTCGAGTATGGATTCCCTGCCATTAATTTTATTTTTCATCCTGAAGCAGTCGCACATTTAATTGGGATAAGTGTACCTGTTTTAACCAGTTACTATGGGCATAAATATTTCAGCTTTGCTGAAAAGAAAATTTAAACGTTACGTAGTATTCATATGTTTATCTAAATACAACCCATGTTGTCGCAATATATTTCACCCCTTTCTCTAACGTGACACCGCGATGTTCATGTGTCCAGAAGGGGGGGAATAAAATCAATTTGCCTTGTTGTGGCGTTACTTGTGTTTCCTGGAATAGAAATTCAGTTTCACCACCGGGCCCGGGTACATCATTTAGATACCAAACAGCCACTAATTGACGCTGACTAAATTCATGACTGCCACCATCGATATGCCAATGGTAGTGCTCACCGGGATTTGTGCGCTGAATAGCATAGCCCATATCTTTAAATGGGCCTTTAAAGTAAGGATAGGCTTCTCTAAATTCGAGTAAGGCATCTTTTAATGAGCCAAATAAAGCAGCGTCGATATTTTTAAAGTGGGGTTTGCCACTGACAACGAGGTCGGTTGATTTTTTGATACTGCTATCTTGCATTGCCATTTGGCCAACGCGGCCCAGGTATTGTTCTTCTTTATGTAATTCAAATTGTTGAATCATATGTTCACATTGCGCTGTACTTAGTGCGTTTTTTTTCTCAAAAATAAAGGTATTTGGTTTGATTTCTGCGATGGTTTTAAGATTTGTCTTCGGTGTATGTGGCATATTGGGCTACTATTTTAATTGGTAAAATATATTATCTTACAAGTGACTTGATTCAAGCAATGCTTGAATTTGAATTACACTTTTTATTTCTCATATCATTGATAAGATTCACTAATAACATGCTGTTAATAGTGGTATAGGTTCTATTGATGGATTTTCATGTTGGTAACCAAGGCCATAACGAAGTAAAATGCCATATTAGGCAAGATATTCTAGAGGTATACACCGTGGTTCGATTAAAAACTAAATGGCATAAAGAAGGTAAGAAGCATTCTATTGAGGAAGAGGCTGGTGTTATTGCCTACAATATGTGGAAAGTCGCAATGGAAACAATTTTAAATCTTGAAAATGCCGACTATCAAACGGAAAGTAATAAACAACGTTTAGAATTGGTTGCCGAAAATTTAATATTTTTAATCCACGTAGCAGATCGGATGACCATAGAATATTTCGATGAAGACGAGCGTATACGTTTTGTAGGGGAACTTGCCAATAAGTGCGGCAAGCATCTTGAAGACAATTATCGTGAGCTATATGGCGCTGGAGATTATAAGAAAGATTTTATCAATTTACTCAATGATCATACAGCTGAATACAACGAATTTGATTTTACAGAGGATGGCCCCGGGTTTTCGATGAAACGCTACTATGGTGGTTATATTCGTAAGATTATGGGGGAGAAATACAACGAATGGATTCCCTCTCAAATGATAGATATTGAAGCGCCTGCTATGTATCGGCATTTAAAACGTATAATGAAAAATATACTTGAATAAATTCAATAAGTTAATAAGTACTCCTAATGTTGTTTCACTCCTGGTTTATATGTGTTTTATGCAATATAAGCTACATTAAATATATTCTTTTCGATATACGTCAATAACTTCTAAATATTTGCCGGGTAGCGCCGATAATTTTATAGATAATAAAATCTATAAAACTATAGGAAATGGTTCCTCGGTATTATGCCAACTAAAATATTAATTACGGATGATTCCAGTTTTGCACGAAAGCAAATGACTCGGGCATTACCACCAGACTGGGATGTAGAAGTCCTAAACGCGGCTGATGGTAAAGAAGCCATCGAGATCTTATTAAACTCAGCCCCAAAAGTTATGTTTCTGGATTTGAACATGCCAGTAATGGATGGCTATGAAACATTAGAAGCCATTATTAAGCAAGATATTGAAGTTGTCGTGATTGTTGTCTCTGGTGATATACAAGCTCTTGCTGTTCAGCGTGTGACAGAAATGGGTGCCGTTGAATTTATAAAGAAGCCTATTAAGAATGAAGAGCTGAGTAAAGTTCTGCATCGACATGGTATTTTTGAATTAAATGCCAGTGTTATCTCTTCTAAATCGACCAAAGCACTTAATCAACTTGCATCTGCTGAGGTTATGCCAGACGCTATAAAAATTGACATGCAAGAAGGCTATCAAGAGATTGCTAACGTTGCGATGGGACGTGCTGCAGATTTACTGGCAAAGTTATTAAACTCCTTTGTTGTTATGCCAATACCTGTTGTAAACATGATTGAAGTGTCTGAGTTACGCATGGCAATTCAGCAAGTTGATGATAATGATATGGTCTCTGGTGTTTGTCAGGGGTTTATTGGTGCTGGCATTGCTGGTGAAGCATTACTTATCTTTAATGAATCAAGCTACGAAGATATTGCAAAACTAATGAAATATGTCGGAGAAATTGATGAAGTTGTTGAAGTTGAGTTACTCATGGATATTGCAAATATATTGATTGGCGCCTGTTTAAAAGGAATTGCCGAGCAACTGGATATTAACTTCAGCCAGGGTCATCCAATCGTTCTTGGTCGTCATGTGAAGGTAGACGATTTACTTGGCCGGAGTGCAAACCGTTGGTCTAAAACATTGACGATTGAAATGGGTTTTAAAATTGAAGATAAAAATATTAATTGTGACTTATTATTACTTTTTACCGAGGATTCGATAGAGTCTTTTAATGAACTTGTGTCTTACCTAATTGAATAAGCCGTATATTACAGTGGAATAAAGCTTTATGAGTGATGATTTAACCGAATTAGATAGATTAATGAGTATGATGCGCTCGATTGATTTGGGTTTGATTGTAGTCGATGAAAATTTTACCGTAAAAGTATGGAATGACTTTATGACAAACCATAGTGGCGTTCGTGGTGAACATCTTATTGGGAATAATTTATTTGAAAAATTTAATGATTTACCAAAAGAATGGCTAAGCAATAAAACAAAATCTGTTTTCATGCTTAATAACAAAGCGTTTACAACTTGGGAGCAGCGTCCTTATTTATTTAAGTTTAAAAGTTATCGGCCTATTACAGGGGCGGCTGATTTTATGTATCAAAATGTTACCTTTTTACCTTTAAGCTCGGCTGACGGAACGGTTGATCATTTAGGGATTATTATTTATGACGTAACCGATGTTGCTCTTGGTAAAATTATGCTTAATGAAGCAAACCTTGCCTTAGAAAAGCTCAAGTGACAGAGCGATTAACGGGTCTTAATAACAGGCTTATTGGGAAGAAAGCGTCTGTGTCAGCGAAGCTACCCTCGCATCAACTTTAGGTTCTTCTGGTTGAGAAAACAATATAAGTACCCGTAGAAAAATAAATGGGTGCTAAATAAGCGGCTGTAAAGATAAATAACGCGTATTAAAAAAGCGGGTAGAGGGGGAACCTCTATCCGCTTTTCTTAATGCTAAAGAAAGTACCAGTAAAGATAAAACATCATAAGTGTCAGTAATAAATGAAACTGACACTAAAAACTGGCACTAGCAATAAATTATAAGTGCCAGTAAAAGAAACTGGCACTAAACTTATTTAGTCCAGTTACCGAAGTTATCCTGGTTTTTCTCTTTACCATCTTCGTAGCCAGCGCTATATGCATCTGTAATGCGTTGTTCTTCACGTAAAGGGTTTAATACATAACCACCTTGCCATCCGTGAACATATTCCGGGTTTACGCCCATTTTTTCCATTTTAGTTACTGCATCATAATACTCTTGATTCATGATATTCTCCTGTTAAATCAGTTAGTTATCGATAAAAATTAAACTATAGTGTCACTAGCTTTTGGCAAAACGTGTATACGCTTCACCAGAATCTAAGATCATCCGTACCTTATCTGCCGCTGCAGATAAGCTTTCAGCTCTTCCGGTGTGAGCTAAAACAATGGCGCAGGAGTATACCAGACTGTCATAGGATGTGCCTTTATTTCCTTTCAATGCTGCTATACCTGCTTCTGCTGTTGCTGCAGCAGCTGCATCAACATCAAAATCTTTACATGTATCCTCATCACCTAGAGGTAACGTATCTGGAATTGGAACAGCGCGTGTAGCTTGATCTATTCCTATGGACGTTGGATCAAATGTTTCAGGGCTTTCTTCTCCATTATTAGTGTAACTAAACACTTTATGGGCTTGCTGGAGTGATGGAATGACACCGCCTTCAACGCCACGAACTATCATGGCCGAGTCAAAGCCGGAAAATCGCGCTAATTCCGCATAGACGGGTGGATAGGCCTTATGAACATATCCTGTTAATAAATGTGTGTGTTTCTTGGCGCGAACGGGTCCAACTAGTACTTCAACCGTGGTAATAACCTGTCGTTTAACTATACGTTTTCTTAAATCCATTAAGTTGTGTAAATCGGGAGCATAAGCTTGTTGATCAACATATGCCCAACCAATATCAGGATTTTCAATTTGTTTGGCCGCTTCAGCTGACGTTAGCTTCACATTAATACCAGTAGCAACTAAAACTTTATGGGTTGTTATGCCGTATTTTGGATTAATGGTTTCTAAACCATGCGATACAGCAGGCAGGCCACACGCAGCTAATACTGCGGGCATGAATGCACAAATAGGGAGACTGCGATTATGTCCATTGTAAGGGTCAGCAATATCAACTAACTCATCAACGTTGGCTGTGGCGATATTGGCACCATCTATGATAGCTTGCAATATACCTTTGTTTTCATCCATGGTTTCGCGTTTCATGCGCAAAGCAATAAGAAATACCGCGGCTTGAACCGGGTCTGCATCTTTATCGAGGATATAGTTCATTGCTGCATAGGCATCCTCGTAATTGAGGTCTTTGCTGTATTCAGGGCCTGTCGCCACTTTTTGAATACAACTCTTCATTGCGGCACTAGATTCTTTATTCATAATAACCTTTCATAATTTAAGGTATTGCTAAGAGATTTTAAAGTATACCTAGCAGCAGTCGAAGTCTGAATATCTCTATAGAGGGGGTTAAGATTTTCACTAAAGGGTAAAAAATATTTAAATACATAAAAGACGTGAGCGCTTTTAATTCACATCTCCAGAACCTGGTAGTTTAGTCGCTTTCTATTTATTGGTGGAATATATCACGTATAAAAAAACAGGGAGCTTTAAGCTCCCTGTTTTTGTAATTACTATATTTTAGTTAAAATATAGTAATTATGGCCAGCTTCGTGAAGTATCGGTATTTCGTCGTGAATTACTCATTTGGCTTCGTGAAATACCGTCTTGTCGTTCAGCTCGGTTAGTATTAGACCGTTCATTAGAATGTTCTTCATTATTTCCATAGCTATCTTCATCCGTTGGTATAGGAGTAGCTGGTGGTGTAGACATTGGGGTAGCTGGTGGTGGTGTAAGCATTGGAGTAGGTGTTGGCATTGTGCAAGCACCATTATAGTTACCGTTGTTTTGACCGGTGGAGTATGGCAATCAGCACATGTTGTTGGTGCACCAACTGATGATTAATTAAGCCGATACTGATGTTTAAACTGGATTTAGAGTGTTAACTGATTCTCAGAACAACGAATATGTATTCGCGTATCTGTATAGCTGAGAAACAATGTTCTTTATACCTGGAGACAACTAAATACCTGAGTGGATACCTATGATAAGTATTTCACGATATACTATCGTTTTATTTTATGTAATTTGCTATCCACAATTTACTGTGGATAGAGTGTGTTTTCACTTTAAGATATAGATTGAGAGAAATGATTATGACGACGAATGATGAAATGGTTGATTATGCAAGTGCAATGTCGGCGTTTGAAGGAAAACATTTTGCGACTGCAATGCGTTTATTAAGTCCTTTTGCAAATGAAGGTAATGCAGAAGCACAGCACCGAATGGCTATTATGTATCAAAATGGTCTGGGTTGCGCGCGCAGTGATGAACAAGCTTTTAAATGGATGAAAGCGGCAGCGGATAGTGGTTTTGCGATAGCCGAACATGGTCTGGGGTTTATGTATATGGAAGGGGAGTGTGCCGATAAAGACATAAATGAAGCCATAATATGGTTTAAAAAAGCAGCTGAGCAAGGTTTAGTAGGGTCACAAACTACATTGGCGATGATGTACCATGAAGGTAATGGTGTTGAAAAGGATTTAGTTGAAGCTAAAAAGTGGTATGACTTAGCCGGTTTTACAGAAATGGAGCTGGAATAGTTAAACGTTAACGATTGAATAAACTCACATCGTCATTCCCGAGAGAGGGAATCAAGAATAATCAATAACAGGCTGTTATAAAATTAGAATTCCCGCCTACGCGGGAATGATGTAATGCGAGAAAGTCAGTCTGCCAATAGAATAGCAAGGCAGAAAGCCTGCATATGTATAATAGTAATGAATTAAAAAAATTGCGGAGAAATAAATGCGCCCAGCTCATTTAACAACGGTGCTTGATAAAGAATTTTTAAGTACAACAGAAGGTCATCATACCCCAGTTATGATTTGGGGCGCGCCCGGCGTTGGTAAATCTCAAATAATTGCACAAGTTTCGGCAAAACATAATGTGCCTTTAATTGATATTCGCTTATCACAAATGGAACCGAGTGACTTACGTGGTATACCATTTCGAAATAATGAATTAGTCGAGTGGGCAGTGCCTGCAATGCTGCCAGATTTAGAGCGCCATGGTGCAGAAGGTATATTATTTCTTGATGAAATAACATCGGCACCGCCAAGTGTTTCCGCTGCGGCTTATCAACTTATTCTTGATCGTAAATTAGGTCAGTATGAAGTTCCAGAAGGCTGGGCTATTTTTGCTGCGGGTAATCGTCAAGGTGATCGTGGTGTGACATATACTATGCCTGCACCATTAGCGAATCGCTTTTCACATTTTGATTTTGAAATTAATTTAGATGATTGGGTTGCCTGGGCTTATCAAAACAACATTGATGACCGTGTTATTGCTTTTGTACGTTTTCGTCCGGAATTATTATTTGATTTTGATCCTGCTCATAATCCGGTTGCCTTTCCATCGCCGCGCTCATGGGAGTTTGCACATCGCGCCCTCCAAAAATTTGAACACTCGCAGGCGTTGCGTTTAGGCAGTTTTCAGGCCTGTGTTGGTCCTGCAGCGGGTATTGAGTTAAATGCTTTCATCACTAACCTGGATCAACTCCCGGACATCGACGCAATTATTCGTGGTGAAGATGTAAATGCGCCGACAGAAATTGATTTGCAATATGCCGTTGCCTCATCCCTCGTTGGTCGAGCTATACGCGCTAAAGGTAGCAATGATGCTGAAACGATTTATGGAAATATTTTAGATTATGCTAGTGTGTTTTCACAAAAAGAAATGGGTGTCATGCTGGTATCCGATATGCATCGCGCTATAGGTCAGGATATTTTCGCGGTACCACAGTTTGCGCAGTGGTCAAACAAAGTAGCTGATATAATGCTTTACCAATAGCGTTCTCAGTATTTATGCAAAAACTGCTATATAAATAATATGACTGAGACAGATACGCAATCGGATATCGAACTTAAACTAAGTGCTGCGCGTACCCGATTAATTATTGATAAACCTTTTCTGGGTGCACTCGTGTTGCGTTTGCCTATGATTAAGGCCGATCCAGAGTGGTGTAAACGCACCGCAACGGATGCGAAAAGTTTTTATTATAATGAAAGTTATATAAAATCATTAAGTCTGGAACAAACCCAATTTATTTTAGCGCATGAAGCACTGCATTGTGCCTTGTCGCATTTTGCGCGTCGTTCACATCGCATAAAACATCGTTGGGATCTTGCTTGCGACTTCGCAATTAACCCGATGCTGATGAAAGATGGTTTAATTCCACCACCTGAATCGTTATACCTGAAAGTATATGAAGGTATGACAGCAGAAGAAATTTATCCGTTGCTGAATGATAATGACAATCAGGAAACGCAAGACCAGCATGTTTATGACGATTCAGATGAGTCGGGTGAAAATCCACAAGGCAATGATGATGACCCAATAAAAGACGTTAGCCAGAATAAAAATGGGGAAAAACCAAAGTCAGAACAAGATAAATCTAAACAAGGTGAAGCACCCCCTAAAGATCCTTTTAACAATAAACCCGATGATAAAGGTGAAGGCGACCAGCAAAGCTCACTACAATCCGATTCGCAAAAGAAAAAGCAACAAGGTGATAGTGATGTCAAAAGTGATCAGGCCGCAAAAGATTCAGATAAAGCACCCCCCATGCAAAATGAACAGGCCAACCAACACCAGGATAATTTAGAAACAAAACAGGAAAGTGACCGTGGTGCAGCACAACCCAAGCCTTTAAATCATGACGAACGTGAAAATCTCAAGGTGCAATGGAAACAGCGTATGGCCGGGGCAGCACAATCCGCTATGCAAGCGGGTAAGTTGGGTGATGACATGGCAAGAATGTTAGACTTTTTGCTTCAGCCGGAACTTCCGTGGCGTAATCTACTGGCACAATATATGACTTCTATTGCAAGGGATGACTACAGCTATACTCGGCCAAACTCAAGGCGCGGCGATCCTGCTATTTTTCCAAGTCTAAGAAGCGCACAAATTAATATTATTGTTGCCCTGGATACCAGCGGTTCTATTGCCGATTCTGAAATAACTGAATTTGTTTCAGAAATTGATGCGATTAAAAGTATAATGCGCGCGCAAATAACCTTGCATACCTGTGATTCGAGTTTGAACACGAATGGTCCCTGGACTTTTGAAGCGTGGGATGAATTTAAAGTGCCAGATAAAATCATGGGCGGCGGCGGTACCAGTTTTAAACCGGTGTTTGAATGGGCTGAACAACGCGATATACCACCGGATTTACTCGTTTACTTTACTGATGGGGAGGGTGCTTTCCCGGTGATTGAACCTGATTTCCCGATCTTATGGTTAATTAAAGGCAAAAAAACGGTGCCGTTTGGAATTCGTATCCAACTTAATTAAACTTATTCTTAAATAAATATATTTGGTATTGGATAAACACAATGGAATTATCTGCAGAAGATAGCTTGCGAATGAATGTACTGCTCACGCAGCAATTACAAGCTATTCGTATTGATGAATCAAAAATGATTGTGTATGGCTTATCCGAACGAGGAGAAGCTAAAGTCGTGCTCAACCCGAATTGCCGTGATGAGCAATACACTAAAATAGTTAAAGAATTTATTTCTACACAAGTACTTGGCTCACCCGGTGGCTATCCAATTTATTTAAGGCGTTGGACGCGTATGGGGCAGGCCAAACATGACAGTTTAGAACGGCTATTAAAATTAGGCGAGTCCGAAGCCGTAGTCGCTGTGGTGCATGCGGAAAGTTTAACGGATGAATTGGCCCGCCGTGCCTGGTGGGTGATGCAAAACTCTGCCAATGCGCGTTGTATGTTAGAACGAGACAATGTCGCAACAGGCGAAATGGGAAAAATACTAGCTGAGTTTCTGGTCGAGTTTTTACCTTTTGAAGAAGACCCTAAAGCTATGGTGGATTCGGTAAGGTTAGTACTCAAGCCTGATTTAATTTCCCAGAAGACCAGAGAAAGCCTGTGGAAACGAGGACAACGTAAAAGTGCTTTCTTAGCCGGTTTTATGCGAACACTTCCCGATGAATTACCGTTAGATTCCACGAAACATTCAAAATATGAGCATTATAAACAATCACTCGAAGGATTAGAGGCTAATCCCTTTGCTCAACAGATCTTACGTATATTAAGTTCAAATGGGCAAGCATTCTTGCATACTGCAATAGTCGTTTTAGATAAGCCGGGCAATCAGGACGTTGCAATTGAGCTTCTAAGGGCGATAGCGGATTATTTTGAAACGATAAAGCCAGTAGATTTTGTTCCTGGCAATGAAATTATTACATTACAAAATAAAGCAGAAGAGTACATGTCTCGTCAAATATGTGACTATACTAAAGGTATTAATGAGATTGTTTCATTGTTACCGGAAGCACAGGAGATGCTTGAATCCATGTTGGTGTTATCACAATTGGATATTCATCTCGTTAATCCAATTTTTGCCCGTTCAGATGCAATGGGAACAGTCATGCGTCGAAAGCTGGCACCAGTATTCGATCCGGTAACGGACTATATTGAAAAATTATTAAAGTAGATTCGATTTTAAACTCGATAGGTTTTGTATATTAATTAATGGGAATACCATAGTGAAATTTTGCCGTGTAGCTGCAACGTTGGATTTAAAAGTATTACAGCAAGATTTAGATAAGCATCTGCCAGCTTCCCCTCATGTTGTCGGTGAAGAAATAGCCGAACAAGCAATAATCTATGAAGAAGATAACAAGCTAGGGTATTACCCTGCTGTCGATTTTCTAAAACAACAAAATGCCATTGATGAAGATTTAGTAAAAGCGTTTGAGAACATCGTATGGCTGATCAGTAATTTAATTCGCGAAGAGGTTGCAAAGCGTTTGCGCCCGGCTTTTTCGACCATAGAGTTTGAGAAAATTCAACTTCGCGCACTTAAAATGCCATCTATTCGTCCACATAATAAAAACGCAAGACATGATCTAGTCGCACATTTCACACCGGATCACGCACATATCAGTTTAATTGCGACATCAATTAAACATTACGACGATCCGACAACTGCAGAACGTATGACTAAAAATATAATCCATCGCTGGTTAAATGATCATGTTGAGGGCTTGAAAATAACAAGTGTAAATTATATTGAAAATAAACCAGCATAATTACATAGGTTTTTATAAATGAATAAAGTCGTAATGTATTGTACGAACACCTGTCAATTTTGTCATAAAGCAGAAAAGCTTTTACTAAAAAAAGGTGTTTCAATTACCAAAATTAATATCGAAGGTAATAAACCGAAAATAAAAGAAATGATTAAAAGGTCAAAACGAAATACTGTGCCTCAAATTTTCATCGCCGATAAACACATTGGAGGCTTTGATGAACTCGCTACACTTGAGGCTCGTCATAAATTAGACAAGATATTAGGACTACCTTAAGTTTTTAACTTTAATTAAGCACGTACTCCCATTCTTTTAACAATAGTTACGCCTTATTAAATACATTTTACTCCTTAAAATTTTAACTGCTTGCCATTATATATGTAGTGTTACTTAGTTCGTTTGTGTGATATACGCCGAAAAAAATCTCCTGTATAAATTAACTTAAGTGAATGACTAATAGTGTGATTCTACTTACAAACTGGTTTAATCAGAGAGGGAGTAATTACTATGAGGAACAAATTATTGATGTCCACTTTATTGGGCGCCGTGTTAAGTATCCCTTCAGTATCGTGGGCGACAGTCTACTTTGGTGAAGATTTAGGGGCGGGTGAATCTACTGCGTTAAGTACCTTTCCTAATGCTAGTGCTGCTCGTGCTAGTTTCTTATCTTCTCTTTACGGAGTTGGTACCGAGGACTTCGAGTCGTTTTCTGATGGAGATACTTCGCTCTCTCTCAATTTCCCAAGTGCGGGAACTGCGACTTTAAATGGTGGTGGCTCTGTTAATAGAGTCGTTTCTGGGACTAACGGAGCGGGTCGCTATGCTACTAGTGGTATTAATTATTGGGAAACCGGCTCAGGTTTCAGCATTGATTTTACCGCTCCAATTGCAGCCTTTGGCTTTTATGGTATTGATATTGGGGACTTTGGTGGACAAGTTACAGTCACGCTGATGGGTGGAATCACTACGACGTATAATGTGGGCAATACTATTAATGGTTTAGGCGGCGGCGTCTTGTTTTGGGGTGTGGTTGATGCCAGCAATCCTTTCACTCGTATTACTTTTGGTAATACTGCAGCGGGAACTGATTACTTCGGTTTCGATGATATGACCATTGGCAGTGTTTCTCAGGTGTGTGGGCAAGCTGGAAACCCTCCATGTCCTTCTGTGCCTGAATCATCGAGTATAGCGTTGATAGGAATGGGATTGTTAGGTCTGGTGTGGTCTCGTAGACGCAAGTTCAGCTAAGATCAAAAAATCTTTGCGACATAAAACCGGTCATTATGGTCGGTTTTATGTTGAAATAAGTGAACTGGTTTGATGGGCTACACCTTAAACCAGCTAGTTCTTTTATCTAAAACACTTTTATCTGATGAGTTTTCTAGCTCCAAATAATATACATCATGTTCTGCACGATTTAATTTTAGATCTAGAATGATAAGTTCATCACGTCGAAAAGCATGAATTTCCAAATCAGTGTTAGCAGGATATGAACAAATGATCTTCTCGAAGTTCGACTTTGTCACTTTTATTTTATCGACTGCAATTACAATGTCACCGGCAGATAAACCGGCACGTTGTGCATTACCGCCATCAAACACATGTGTAAGTTCTGCACCTAATAGATTATTTATAATGCGCGCACCAATATTGACAGAATTTGACTCTTTAAATTCGGTTTTATTTTTAATGTCACCTGTATTATCGACTGAATCAGCTATGTAACTATCAAGCGTGATACCAACTGCTTTGAAATAGTCTTCTAGTGGAAGATCTTCGGTATGGTATAAATACTTATCAAAGAAGCCTTGCAAATTTTCACCTGAAATTTCGGCGGCAATCGCTTCGATTCTCTTCTCTGGTACACCAATATTTTTCTTTCCATACTCTTGCCATAATATACGCATTACATCATCGAGTGATTTTTCGTTATTGGTCGCATTTCGAATTGTAAAATCTAATCCGAGCGCAATAAGCGTACCTTTAGCATAATAGCTAATAATATTATTGGGTGCACTTTCATCTTGTTTGTAAAAACGTGTCCAGGCATCAAAGCTGGATTCGGCTACACTTTGTTTATTGCGCCCATTGCCGCGTAATACACGGGTAATAGTTATACCAATTAGTTCCAAATAAGCTTCTGGTGTAATTGTTTTATTGCGGACTAATGACAGGTCGTCATAGTAGGAGGTGATGCCTTCAAAGGCCCAGAGTTGTTCGGTGTATACTTCCTCATTTAGATTGTAGGGTAGGTAGGCTTCGGGTTTAATCTTCTTTATATTCCAGGTATGAAAGTATTCATGGCTGCAAAGTCCAAGGAAGTTACGGTATTCGGTTGTTTGATCCTGGTTTTTCAACGGTAAATCATTACGACTGCAGAGTAACGCGGTTGAGGATCGATGTTCCAGGCCGCCGTAACCTTCGCCAACGACCATGGTTAAAAAGACATAGCGTTTAATATCGCTGGGCAACTCGCCGAAAAAATCGACATGAGTCTGACAGATTATTTTCAGGTCATTACAGAGACGTGGAATATCAGTACGGTGTTTACCGGTTAATACAATATCATGCTGAACATCATTTATACTGAATGTACCGAGATCAAAATTGCCCATTTCCACCGGGTGATCAATTAAGTCATCATAATCCTTAGCCTGGTATTGGCCAAAAGAATAAAGTGATGACTCGAGGGTTTCCAGGCTGGTTGCGACGCGCCAGTTATCATAATGCTTGCCATCAGGTTTTTGAATATCAACATGGCAAGTTTCGGCTTCCTGACCAACTACTGCAAAAAAGGTACTGGTGCCATTAAAAAAACCATGCGTTGTATCTAGGTGAGCAGAGCGTACGGATAAGTCCCAGGCGTAAACATCATATTCGATGGATATGCTGTTATCACATGCTTGCACTTGCCAGAGCGACTTATTGAGTTTTTTTGTAGTGAGTTTATTTTTCGAAGAATCATAAGCTTCAAAACGTATAATATTTTTCGCGAAATCGCGAATCATATAACTACCTGGTATCCAGCTGGGTAACTGGAATTGTTGTCCTTCCAGTGCTGGTTTGTCTACATGGCAAGTAATAGTAAATATATGTGCTTCGGGATGAGTGGGTTTAATAGTGTACTTTATTGTCACGTTAGGTTTAATCCTGATATTTTGTTATCTCTATTTTGATAAAGATTTGTCGTGTTAAGTCGGAAGTTCGTTGCGTTGAAAAAATAAATCCGGTTTTACTGTTGTCGGTAGCGGAAGTGATGCCACCAAGTGCTATCCATTCACCTAGCGTTCCAATGACCGAGGTATTTAATCCTTGAGTGGAATCCGAGTTGACAGAATCTTTGCTTCCAGTAAATGATTTTATTTTAACATTAACTTTATCGCCATTAATAACAGGGTGAATTTTTAAGCGAGTGATAATGGTTTTATATTGTATCGACTCTGTTATGGTACCGTTCGGATTCTGTGAGCGAGAGATGGACGGAATCGACATGCCAGTTTGAAGTGTTGCCCATTGTCCTTCAGTGACTTGTATAGTTTGTTGTTTGGGATTAGATGAATCGTGCTGAGTTGAATAAATTATCGAATTCGTTTTTTTTGTGTCTTTGGTAACGTTATAGCCATATCGCTTCATGGTAGTGGCTGATTCTTGCATGATGCTAATACGAAGTTGGCGAAAATCTGCATCTAAGGTGGATATCGCTGTTTTTAGTTGTTGTAAATTTTTATAAGAGGCGCGAATAAATAATACATATTTTTCACCGCTGATGGAACCATCTTTATCAAGCAAGGGCGTTAGAATGGGAATAACTTCTTTTGCCGGGCGATGATTAAGGTTTATTATTTCTAATTCATATGCAAAACCAGTGCTAATAAAATTGGCAAGTAATATAAATAAAACAAATGATTTAATTCGATAATGATTTTTCATAAGGTTCTACTTTTTCATCAGGTTTGTATAATTTATAGATACAGGCGATTTATGTTCGAGTCAGTCTGGCTATGTGACCAGATATCATTGAATAAGTTTAGCAGTTCTTTTGCTTGTTTGGCGTTATATCGAACACTGCCATCAAATAAACTATAGTCTGTTCTACTTATTATAATTTTCTCGTCAACTATCATAAATGATTCAGTGCGGTTGCTATGTTGCCTGGATATTTTTTGTATGGAGATGTTGCTGGTTAAACGCCGATATGTATCCAGAATTTTATGATCACAGCTTACAATCGTATTAACATCATTAACTGCGATTTTAACAAATCTGTTTGCACTGTTAGTAATAACAAACTTAGCAAGAGCGGATGCAATATCAGGGTGATTGTAAATTCGTGGTGTTAAATCGTGGCAGTGAATATAAATACAACGTGTAGCAGATTGTATTAATTTAAGTGTGTGTTCGTGGTGTTCTGAAGAAGACGTAAGTATTATATCTTTAATGTCTCCATCTGTGGCTGGAACTTCTGTTTTTGGCGTTTCGTTCATTGACATTTCCACAAGTTATATAAGCTTAAATCCTTTTATGCCTAATAGTTTAGTGAGTATGCTTAATAGTTTAAATATCTTTTGCGAGCTGCATAGCCAAGCCAATATAATTCGCCGGGGTTAATTTACTTAATGCGGCTTTTGCATCGTTAGGCATATCCAGTTTAGCAATAAAAGCGATAAGTGTTTCTGATGATATTTTACTACCGCGGGTTAAGTCTTTTAATTTTTCATACGGATTTTCAATGCCGTAACGGCGCATTACAGTTTGAATCGGCTCGGCAAGGACCTCCCAGTTAGTATCCAGGACCTCAGCGAGTTTTGCTTCGTTAACTTCCAGTTTGCTCAATCCACGTAGTGTTGAGGAATAGGCAATTAAACAATGTGCAATACCCACACCTAAGTTACGCAACACCGTTGAGTCGGTTAAATCACGTTGCATCCGGGAAATGGTTAACTTGCCAGATAAATGGCCAAACAAGGCATTCGCAATACCAAGATTACCTTCGGAGTTCTCGAAGTCAATCGGGTTAACTTTATGTGGCATCGTTGACGAACCCACTTCACCTTTTATAACCTTCTGTTTGAAGAAGCCCATTGATATATAAGTCCATATATCACGATCCATATCTAAAATAATATTATTGTAGCGAGATAGGGCATCAAAATATTCTGCAATATAATCGTGTGGCTCTATTTGTATAGTATAAGGATTAAAGCTTAAACCTAAACTCTCCTTTATAAATTTTTCAGCAAGCTCGGGCCAGTTTAATTCCGGATAAGCAGAAACATGTGCATTGTAATTGCCGACGGCACCATTTATTTTTCCGAGCATTGTCACTTTGACAATTTGATCTCGTTGGCGATCCAGGCGCGCCACAATATTGGCAAATTCTTTGCCAATGGTGGTTGGACTCGCTGGCTGGCCATGAGTATGCGAGAGCATTGGAATTTCGGCATACAGATGCGCAAAGTCACGTAACGTCTTAATGATGGCATCAATTTCAGGTAATAAAACATTATCACGTGAGGCCGAAAGCATCAGGGCGTGAGAAAGATTGTTTATATCTTCTGAGGTGCAAGCAAAATGAATGAATTCGCTAACGGCTTCAATTTCAGGCTGGCCTTGTATTTTTTCTTTTAAATAGTATTCAACTGCTTTTACATCATGGTTGGTCGTGCTCTCAATATCTTTTACTCGTTGGGCGTCCGTTTCACTAAAATTCAGAATAATGGATTCTAAAAAGGTATTGCTTGCATCTGAAAAGGGAGGAACTTCAGTGATCGGAGTGCTATTGGCAAGAAATTGTAACCAACGTACTTCAACTAATACACGATAATAAATTAAACCGTATTCACTAAAATAGGGACGAAGTGCCGCAGTTTTAGATGCGTATCGACCGTCGACAGGGGAAACTGCTGTTAAAGGACTTAAGTCCATGAAATATCTCCACTTTTCAATATGTTTGAGCAGCGTATTTTACACTATAAAACATAGGGAGGTATACAGTTAAGCTGGAAGTGAGAAAACAGCTGCATCCGGGGGTAAATAAATTACTTCCGCGGATGCATCTCTAAATATGGCGATTGCTATTAAAGTATTATGGATGAAATTAAGACTCTTTGAATTTTATTCGTAGAGTGTTAGTCCTGCTTTGATTGGTTAACCCGTACGTTTATAGATTAATCCGGCTTTTAACATAACTTCATCTTTATTAAGTTGATCGAGCGGGCATCCGTCATGGTCACACTCTGCAATTCGATCATATTGAAAGACAGTACCATCAGATTCTATGCTTTTACGGATAGGTTTTCCCAGGTGGGTGCCAACAGTTGAGTAGTCTATATTTTGGTTCACAATTATTTCCTTCAGTTAAATGACTAAAAACGAGCAGTCTTTGATTCACTTTAAAGACAGAATCAGGTTGCTCTAGTATTAAAGCTATCGGCGAGCTGTGGATAGACTTTAGACAATTATTAGAATATTTATTTGAGGATATTATTATTGTGATGGAGCGCATAAAATGCATTTTTCATTATGCTTAAAAAGCAATAAATTACTGGAAAGGCTACCCTTTCCAGCAACTTATTGGATTACTACAGAGTTTTAATAAACTTACGAGGCTAACTGGCGTAAAACATACTGCAAGATACCACCATGTCGGTAATACTCAATTTCCTGCGGCGTATCGATACGTACTTTGGCGCTAAATTTGATTACATCTCCATTTTCAGCGGTTGCAACAACTTCAACTTCTTTATTAGAACCATCGCCTAGTCCATTGATAGTTATACTTTCTTTACCTGTTATATTTAAACTTGAGGTGCTTTCGCCAGCGTTAAACTGTAACGGTAAGATACCCATGCATACCAGGTTAGTGCGGTGAATTCGCTCATAACTTTCAGCTATAACAGCGCGTATTCCAAGCAAGCGTGGGCCTTTCGCAGCCCAATCTCGTGATGAACCCGAGCCGTATTCTTTACCTGCGAAAATAACCAGCGGAATTTTATCCTGCTTATATTTCATAGCAGCATCAAAAATACTCATTTGTTCGCCACCGGGTTGGTGTTGGGTAATTCCACCTTCAGTGCCTGGAGCTAATAAGTTACGCAAGCGAATATTGGCAAACGTGCCACGCATCATAACTTCATGGTTACCACGGCGCGAGCCGAGTGAGTTGAAATCTTTATCTGCAACGCCATTGGCTTTTAAATAAATACCCGCTGGGGTATCGGCCTTAATCGCACCGGCAGGGGATATGTGATCAGTCGTAACCGAATCACCTAACACAGCGAGTACCCGTGCATTTTTGACGTCAGCAACTTTATCCGGTTGCATGGTCATGCCTTCAAAGTAAGGTGGGTTTTTAATATAGGTTGAGTCATCGACCCAATCAAATAATTGGCCTTTAGGGGCTTTAAGATCGAGCCATTCCTGTTCACCTTTGTAAAGTTCTTCATAACTTTTACTAAAGTCATCACGTGTAACACTTTTGATAACAACCGCTTGTACTTCACTGTGCGTAGGCCAAATGTCTTTAAGGAAAACATCTTTACCGTTTTTATCCTGGGCTAAAGGCTCGTTATAAATATCAATATTCATCGTACCCGCAATAGCATAAGCGACAACTAATGGTGGTGAAGCAAGATAATTCATCCGCACTTCAGCATGCACGCGACCTTCAAAGTTTCGGTTGCCGGATAAAACAGAACAGGCGAATAAATCGCCTTCGGCAATGGCTTTAGAAACAGGTGCTGGAAGAGGCCCCGAGTTACCGATACATGTCGCACAACCATAACCAATAACATGGAAACCCAGGTCTTCCATTGGTTCCATTAGGCCCGCTTGTTTAAAGTATTCTGTAACGACACGAGAGCCGGGTGCTAACGATGTTTTTACCCAGGGCTTAACTTTTACACCTAAGGCAGAAGCCTTTTGTGCAACTAAACCGGCAGCAAGCATAACCGAAGGGTTAGAAGTATTGGTACAAGAGGTAATTGATGCAATAACAACGGCACCATCATCAAGTGTTACCTCTTGACCATTAATATTCGTCGTAATTGGTTTGCTGGTTAATTTGCGCTCGGCTTTCATTGCCGCAAGTGCATCGATAAACATGGGTTTGGATTTTGTTAAAGGAACGCGATCTTGTGGACGTTTAGGGCCGGCAAGTGCTGGTTCAGTTGTTGAAATATCGAACTCAACCATGCTGCTATAGCGCTTGGTATTGACAGTGTCGCTGTCACGGAACATACCTTGTTCGCGCATGTAGGCTTCGGTTAGAGATATTTGTTCTTCTGAACGGCCTGATAAACGTAAATAGTTTAAGGTTTCATTATCAATCGGGAAGATACCGCAAGTTGCGCCGTACTCGGGTGCCATGTTGGCAATTGTTGCCCGATCAGCAAGTGACAAATGGTCTAAACCTTCACCATAAAACTCAACGAACTTACCTACAACACCGTGCTGGCGTAATAATTCAACGATACGTAACACTAAATCAGTCGCCGTAGCACCTTCGGGTAATTTACCGGTTAGGTTAAAACCAACCACTTGTGGAATAAGCATGGATACTGGCTGACCAAGCATTGCCGCTTCAGCTTCAATACCACCAACGCCCCAGCCTAAAACACCCACGCCATTAATCATGGTGGTGTGTGAATCGGTGCCTACTAATGTATCCGGATATGCTTGGCGAACACCATTTTTTTCAGCATCAAATACGACTCTAGCGAGATATTCCAAATTAATTTGATGCACAATCCCCATATCTGGTGGTACAACTTTAAAATTAGAAAAGGCTGATTGGCCCCATTTTAAAAAACTATACCGTTCTTCGTTACGTTCATATTCCATTGCCGCATTTTTAGCGATAGCCCCTTTGTTGCCAAAAGAATCAATTTGAACGGAATGATCAATAACAAGTTCAGCGGGTTGAAGCGGGTTAATTTTGTCAGGGTCACCGCCAAGTGCTTTCATCGCTTCGCGCATCGCGGCTAAATCAACGACTGCGGGTACGCCAGTAAAATCTTGCATGAGTACCCGAGCTGGAGTGAAAGCTATCTCAGTCGCTGGTGTGGCTTTAGGATCCCAATTCGCCATAGCCTGGATATCTTTATCCGTAACAATCACCCCATCCTGGTGGCGCAGTAGGTTTTCGAGCAATATCTTTAGAGAAAAAGGTAAATCCTCAGCGCCTTTAACGCTATCAAGGCGAAAAATCTCGTAGTCGTTACCGTTAACTGAAAGTGTTGATTTTGCACTATTGCTCATGAAATCTCCTTAAGAAAGCACTTTAACTAAGTGCTTATTATATAGTAATAACAGAGAGTTATCTTCTGTTTTTAATTTAAATTCTTTAATTAATGTATTGAGGTATTTCCTGGTTCAATATGGTTTCTGTCATATTTAGAATCTTGTTACGGCGAAAGATAATATGCCAACGCCTTCCGCCAAGTTGATTCCAGAGAATTGCGGCTCTTACAGCAGCTAACAGTAAACTGCGGATTTTATTCACGATGAGCGGGTTTGACAAATGATTTTGTTCGCCCTGGATCATTATTTTTGCTGCTAAGTTACTGACGGATTCAGAGTAAATGTCGGCAATATTGGCTAAAACATTTTCATGTAATGTTGAAGAAAAGATCTCTGACTGTCTTTTTGCTATTCCCAGGCGGTTTGTCACCGTTTCTAAGGCTGCAGGTTGTCGGGATAATTTTTTCTGTAAATGCATTACTCCAATGGCATATTGGGCGAGAGTGATATTTATTTTTTGATGTTCTTTTTCGTTGGGTTCTGAAGAGTTTTTTATGTAGGTTTCCCCACTTAATTGTTTAACTAATCCCGTCAGGCCGCTTTTCAAATCCACGATAGTACCGTAGATGGCCGCTGTGGTTGGCGCATCAAATATAAACAAGCTCTCTACACAAACTTTTATATCATTTTCAGAACAAGAACCGGTTCTTGCTAATTCATCAATTGTTTTGATCGCTTGATAAAGTGCTGCGAGGGCAATAGTTTGATCGTGTAAGTTGCGCATAGGGTTTTATCTATTCACTAATCGCTTTAAGCGTTTGTTGGTTTATCTGTATCAATAACGCCGCCACCTAAACAAACTTCACCATCATAAAAAACGACAGATTGTCCTGGTGTAATGGCCCATTGTGGGTTTTCAAATTCTACGTGGCACTCATTATTATCAATGTGTGTAATCGTACAGGCTTCGTCTGCTTGTCGATAGCGCGTTTTTGCAGTACAGGTGTAGGGCAAATTGGGGGTGTCACCAGAAATCCAATGCAGTTTAGTTGCTTTCAAGGTTCTTTTATAAAGTAAAGGATGCTCGTTACCCTGGACGACGATTAGAATATTTTTATCCATAAGTTTATCCGCGACATACCAGGGGTTGCCGTCACTTTGTTGTTTACCACCAATGTGTAGGCCCTTACGCTGCCCAATGGTGTAATACATTAAGCCATCATGGTGGCCAATTTCTTCACCTTCGGGAGTTTGCATTACGCCGCGTTGAGCCGGTATAAACTTCTGTAAAAAGTCTTTAAAGCGGCGTTCACCAATAAAACAAATGCCGGTGCTGTCTTTTTTGTTTTGGGTAATAAAATTATTTTTAGCGGCCAGTTCTCTTACTTTGGTTTTATTTAATTCACCTAGAGGGAACATACTTTTTGACAATTGATGTTGATTTAATAGATGTAAAAAATAACTCTGGTCCTTATTATTGTCTTTGGCCTTTAATAATTGATACTTGTTGCCTTGTTTCCTTATGCGCGCGTAATGCCCCATGGCAACATAATCTGCACCTTGGTCAAGAGCATAATCTAAAAAAGCTTTAAACTTGATTTCTTTATTACACAACACATCCGGATTAGGTGTGCGGCCGGCTTTATATTCCGATAAAAAATATTCAAACACACGATCCCAATATTGATCTGAAAAGTTAACACTATCGAGCGGGATTTCTAACTGTTTGCAAACCGATTCGGCATCGGCCAGGTCAATTGCTGCAGGGCAGTAATCCTCGGTGTCGTCGGCTTCCCAATTTTTCATGAATACACCGTGCAGAATATATTCCTGCTGTTTTAATAAGAGCAGGGCAACAGATGAATCAACGCCGCCGGAAACGCCAACATAAACAGATTGTGTATTTTGTGTAGAAATTTTGTTGTCCTTCGATACAGGTAAGTCTGGATGTGAATTAAGGGTTTATTTAATCTCGATAAACTGATTGAGCGAATAATTATTGCCTATTAAAAAATCATTGAGTGAACGCAGTACAAGTGGACTGCGTTTTTTATGTTGAGTCGAGCGTATTTCATCTTTAGTAAGCCATAAGTAACGATTAATATCTGGATCTAATGATTGTGCGGTTTTTTTTATGAGCTTGCATTTAAAAGTAAAACGTAAAAACGTATCTGTAGATAAAGCCGCATTTTCATTTTGTGGAATTGTCCAGTTATAAATACCAATTAACGACTCGGTTTCTACAATATAGGAAGTTTCTTCCAATGTTTCGCGATGTACCGCATCAATCAGCGATTCGCCCATTTCCCAGTGTCCTGCGGCTTGATTAATAACCAAAGTATTATTTATCTTTTCCTCAACCATTAAGAAGCGTTGTTCGCCGTCAACAACAGTGTCGACAACTGCGGCAACAGTAACGTGGGGAATCCATTGAGTCATTGGCAAGGGGGGGGCACTTATACGGTTATATGTTTGAATTGGCCAAGTTTAACATTGTCCAGGGTCCATTCTCCAATCGCATATCGAATCAGGCGCAAGGTTGGGAAGCCTACAGCAGCCGTCATCCGACGTACCTGGCGATTTTTGCCCTGTTTTATCTTAATTTCTAACCATGTGGTCGGTTTATTGGCCCGGAAACGAATTGGAGGATTTCGCTCCCATAGTCTGGCTTCAATCTCAGTTTCGTCGATTATGGAAGCTTTTGCCGGTAACGTGATGCCATCTTTTAATTTTACACCCTGCATTAATCTATCAAGAGCGTTTTGCTCGGGTATCCCTTCAACCTGAACCCAGTAAGTTTTTTCCATTTTTTCTTTAGGATTACTAATTTTATGCTGTAATTTGCCGTTATTAGTTAAAAGTAATAGCCCTTCAGAATCTTTATCTAGACGGCCTGCTGGATATATACCCGGTATTTGAATAAAGTCTGATAAACTCTGGGCGCCATCAAGTTCGGTAAATTGTGAGATAACACCATAAGGTTTATTGAAGATATATAAGTCTGACATGTTAATTGGTTTTATTTGCGTGAAATGTGATTTTTGGAGTATAACAATTTAGGGTTGTTTAAGTTGTGATATTTGTTGTTCAAACTTACAGATAAAGTTGTTAGATGAAATTAGGCTTTAATTATTTAAATGGTCGTTATATCTGGATTGCAGGTGTTATTTCAATAACATTGTTAGCAGTTACCTTTTATGCCCAGAATTTAGTAACCAAATCTGCACAAGAGGGTTATTCTGTAATTCAAAAAAATACCAGACTGTTACATCAAATATCAAAAATTACCCGTCAAATTCAACAAATCGAAAGTAACGTCCTTAAATATACAACGTATTTGAATAATGAGACGCGATTAAATACCGAGACCGATTTAAAACTACTGCAAGGTGAGTTACTTAGCCTTGTTCAATACGTTCATAAGCCCGGAACTAATAATTCGCCGGGTACACTTGATTCAAATACTGATAACTTAATCAAGGCTATTGATGAAGTTGAAAAGTCACGACCTCGAGAAGGCTATGAAGAAATTGATCGCTACGTAGACAGCCTGGTGGTTATCATACAGAGGCTGCGTTTGAATATTTCTAAATACTTTGATGTCATGAGTAACGTTCGAACGCGTTACCCGGGAATGCCTTACTTGCTGGATTATTTGGCGCCTAGCAACATTCTATTCTCTGAAGCCGTCGAGTTGGCACTTCAGGAAAGCAATATGACCGATGCGCAAATAAATGAGTTGGATAAGAACCAATACCAAATAGTGGCGTTGTTTCAGGCTGTGCGGTATGCGTGGGTGCAGAAGATTAGTTGGTTGCGAGTTATGGTGTCAAATCGAATGGGTGCCTTCGGTGATCCCATTAAATCTATGAAGCGAAACCTGGTTAACCGGGAAATTTACACTTCTGAAGTCGATAACATTCTGGATAATCTTGATAAATATAAAACCAGGCATTTGCTTGGCTTACAGCAAGAAGAGTCTTTGGCTACGATGCGTTTAGCATCGGAGAAATATGAAGTGCATTTTAGTAAAGCACTATCACTGTATTTATCGGATAACTGGCGTGCTGATTTACCTATACTTAAAAAGGTTATCGAACCTGATTTAAGTTTACTAAGAGAGACAGTTGCGAAGATTGAACGTGTGATTAATAAAAATGCGAATAAAGGAATTACGGCGTCTTTACTTACAGCTAATTTATTAACGGATTTTATTTTGATTTTTGCAATAACTGTGACAGCCCTATTGTTTATATTTTACTTCGTGTTTAATAGAGTCATCCGCACTCCGGTGCTAAATATTGCTAAAGCAATGGAGTCCGAAGCGCGTGGTGAGTCGTACAAGTTAAACGTTGCTCATAAAATACATGAAATTAAATTACTCGATCGAGCTTTTAATTACATGCGCAATGAGGTTCATTCGCGAGAGCAATATTTGGAAGCTATCTTTGATAATGCGGCTGAAGGAATATTAACGATAAATACAGATGGACGAATTAAGTCAATGAATGATGCTGGTTTAAAGTTGTTTGGCTTAACAAAAGATTCCAGCGCAAAGACAAATATATCTGAATTAATAAAGCAATACGAAGAAACTGATTTATACAAGATTTTTTTTAATCATTCTTTTGTGAATGTTGAGTTTAAAGGGGAAGTTACTGCCGTAAATGCGAGTAATGAATTATTCCCCTTATTGGTTAAAGTAAGTCAAATGCAAGTAGGTGTGGATGTATTATATATACTACTTATTCAGGATGTTAGCGAACAGAAATCCTTGTTGAAAAATTTACAACATGTTGCTGAGCATGATGCTCTAACCGGCCTTTATAATAGGCAATATTATGCTGATAATCTGGAACGCATTATAAGTCTTGCTCAGCGCGAAGAGTCTTATAATATTGTGTGTATGTTTTTAGATTTGGATAACTTTAAATATGTGAATGATACTTTAGGTCATATGGCTGGAGACAGGCTATTACAGGAAATAACAGCCTTGCTGCGTAAGCGTATGCGTAAAAGTGATTTGTTGGCCCGAATCGGTGGCGATGAATTCTCTTTGATTTTTCAAGGAATTGAGCTTGACATGGCCGTTGCATTGGCAAATGAATACCGTCAATGCATTGAAGAATATCAATTCACTGATAATGCTAAAACATTTAATGTTGGTTGTTCTATTGGTTTGGCAGTAATGACGGCTGAAATTGAAAATAAGGATGAGTTGTTATTACGTGCTGATGTGGCCTGTCATGAAGCAAAGCGCAAAGGTAAAAACTGTATCCATGTTTATGAGCTTTCAGACAAGCAAAAAACGGATAGCTTGTATGTTGACATGGGTTGGTCGCAACGTATAAAAAATGCACTTGAAAATAATAACTTTGTATTTGCCAAACAAAAAATATGTCAAACAAAAACAAGTACCGTGTTTGCCGAAGAGTATCTCATTCGAATGTTGGATGACGATGATCGAAGTTTAATTATGCCTGGTGGTTTTTTAAATTCGGCTGAGCGTTTTGGTTTAATGCCAGATATTGATCGATGGGTTGTCGAGCACGCGCTTGAAATTTACTCACAAGATATGCAGCAATCGCCAGATAATAAGCCTTGTATTTCTATTAATCTGTCCGCAAAATCAGTTGGCCATCCTCAAATTTTTGATGTCATTAATAAATCGATTCAAAAATTTTCAATTAATCCTGCAAAAATTATTTTCGAAATTACAGAAGATGTTGCAATTGCTGATTTTCCAAATGCAATTATTTTTTTAAATAAGTTACGGGCAATGGGGTGTGCAACCGCTTTAGATGATTTTGGTGCCGGTTATAGTTCTTTTTCCTATTTAAAAGAATTTCCAGTCGATTATGTCAAAATTGATGGTTCATTTATAGTCGGAATTGAGAGCAATAAATTAAACTATGCGTTGGTTAAAGCTATGCATGATGTCTGTTCAACATTAAATAAAAAGACGGTGGTTGAGTTTGTGGAAAACCAGCAGGCTTTAGATGTGTTAACAGAAATTGGTGTGGATTACGTGCAAGGATATTATATTGGAAGACCTGAGCTTGTAGATAGAGATAGTTCTGAAGCAGAAGGCTCGCTAATTCCGCCTGTGAACGAAGTGAATTAATAACTAAAAAGTTGCTGGCATCAGCTTGGGTTATATTCTGGTTGAAAAGAACTTAAGTCCGGTACTCGCATCAACTTTGGGTTCTAGTCTGGATGGAAACATCAAGTGTGGTACTCGCATCAACTTTGGGTTCTAGTCTGGATGGAAACATCAAGTGTGGTACTCGCATCAACTTTGGGTTCTAGTCTGGATGGAAAACATCATAAGTGTCAGTAATGATAGGAAACTGACACTAAATAAGTGCTCGTAGTTAAAATTACTAAGCATATGCTCATACCTCGATAGATCGGTATGGTTATCCTGATTGAAAAACATCATAAGTGCCAGTAAAGAGAAGAAACTGGCACTAAAAAAGGGCATTACCAGAAAACTGGTAACGCCCTTTGTTTACTTAAAGATAACGGGTTTTGACTTAATGTGCCGTTTCTTCAGAATTGCCTGAATCGTTACTACCAGATGTGATTTCAATTGCATGCAAGCCCTTCGGGCCTTCAGTACATTTAAATTCTACTGGTTGACCTTTTTTCAAAGTCTTGTAACCTTCCATTTCAATTGCTGAAAAATGGGCAAAGATATCATCTCCACCTTCTTCGGGTGCAATGAAACCATACCCCTTGGAATTACTAAACCACTTGACTACTCCTGAAGACATGCTCCCCAACCTCCTTGATATATTATGGGTTAACTTCGTAACATATTGATAATATAGGTAAATTAATCAGTGCTCAGCCAATTAAGACAGCATGCCCATGTTCATCACATATAACTATAGACAATATTTTAAAATTTTCAGTATTTTATGGCGTTTTTTGTATATTTTTCTACTATAGCGTGTATCCGAGTATTTAAGGTAAACTTAATATATGACTAAAAATAAAGAAAACCAGCACGAGGACGATACAGGTCTTGCAGTCGAAGAAGCAAAACCTGAAATAAAACGTCCACCAATGTTTAAAGTTTTGCTGATAAATGACGATTATACTCCTATGGAGTTTGTTGTTCATGTACTTGAAACTTTTTTCTCTATGGACCGTCCAACTGCTACACAGATTATGCTCAATGTGCACAGTAAGGGAAAAGGGCTTTGTGGTGTATTTACGCGCGATGTAGCTGAAACAAAAGTCGCACAGGTGAACGATTATTCTCGGCAGCATGAGCATCCATTGTTATGCACTATGGAAGTCGATAGTTAAGAGGTTAAAGTCATGTTAAGTAGAGAGTTAGAAGATTCGTTAAATAATGCTTTTAAAGAAGCACGTAGTCAAAACCATGAGTTTATGACTGTAGAACATTTGTTATTGGCGTTAATGACAAATGAAGGTGTGGTTGAAGTCCTCAAAGCATGTGGTTCGGATCTGGATTTGTTAAAAAAAGATTTAACTGCTTTCCTGGATGAAACCACACCCTTATTACCCCCGGATGATGAGCGGGATACCCAACCAACATTGGGTTTTCAGCGTGTACTGCAACGAGCTGTTTTCCATGTTCAGTCTTCCGGCAAACAGGAAGTGAATGGCTTAAATGTCCTGGTTGCTATTTTTAGCGAGCAAGAATCACAAGCTGTTTATTTCCTTAAAAAGCAGGATATCTCACGCCTGGAAATTGTTAACTACATTTCTCACGGTATTTCTAAAATTGAAGGGCCGTCGACGGATCACGATACTGCTGCAAGTGAAGACGAATCGCACGAAGAATCGGGTACAAGCCCGCTTGAACAGTTTGCTAGTAATTTAAACGAGCTCGCAATGGCGGGTAAAATTGACCCTCTCATTGGGCGTAAAGACGAAGTTGAACGTACGATTCAAATTCTGTGTCGGCGTCGAAAAAATAACCCTCTTTATGTCGGGGAATCAGGTGTTGGTAAAACTGCACTTGCGGAAGGCTTAGCCAAACGTATTGTCGATGGAGAAGTGCCTGATGTTCTTAAAACCTTCGTTATCTACTCACTTGATTTAGGTGCCTTATTAGCGGGTACCAAATACCGTGGTGATTTTGAAAAGCGCCTTAAGGCCGTCCTTAAACAGCTTAAGTCCGAAGAAAATTCAGTCTTGTTCATAGATGAGATACACACCATTATTGGCGCAGGCGCTGCATCTGGCGGTGCAATGGATGCCTCTAACTTACTGAAGCCAGTATTGGCTACCAGTGAGCTAAAATGCATAGGTTCAACCACCTACCAGGAATATCGCGGCATTTTTGAAAAAGACCGAGCCCTGGCTCGCCGCTTCCAAAAAATAGATGTCCCCGAACCTTCTGTTGAAGAATGTGTACAAATTCTTTCTGGCCTAAAAAGTCGGTTTGAAGAACACCATAATGTTCGTTATACACAACAAGCACTACGCAGTGCCGCTGAACTGTCAGAACGTTATATCACCGATAAGCATCTTCCGGATAAAGCTATCGATGTGATTGATGAAGCGGGTGCGAGTCAGATTTTATTACCGATATCAAAACGTAAGAAAACAATCGGTGTACGGGATATTGAAGCTATTGTGGCTAAAATGGCCCGGATTCCAGCTAAATCTGTTTCCAGCGATGACAAAGAAGTATTACGTAGTCTGGAAAATAACCTGAAGCTTGTTATTTATGGGCAAGACAAAGCTGTTGATAGCTTGTCCAGTGCCATTAAACTATCCCGGTCTGGCTTAGGTAATACTGAAAAACCGATAGCCTCGTTCTTATTTGCCGGGCCAACCGGTGTGGGTAAAACCGAAGTCACACGTCAACTAGCGCGTATTTTAGGGATTGAGCTGATTCGTTTCGACATGTCTGAATATATGGAGCAACATACTGTATCGCGTCTAATAGGTGCGCCACCAGGCTATGTAGGTTTTGATCAAGGTGGTTTGTTAACCGAAGCAATAAACAAACATCCACATGCGGTTTTATTGTTAGATGAAATTGAGAAAGCACATCCTGATGTTTTCAATGTACTTCTACAGGTCATGGATCACGGTACATTAACCGACAATAATGGTCGTAAAGCCGACTTCCGTAATGTCATTTTTGTTATGACAACCAATGCTGGAGCCGACAAGTTAAATAGAAGCTCAATCGGCTTCCAGAGTCAGGATCATTCAACGGACGCAATGGAAACGATTAAGAAAGTTTTCACGCCTGAATTTAGAAACCGGTTAGATAGTATTATTCAGTTTAACCAACTCGGACCGGATATGATTGGTCGTGTCGTTGATAAGTTTATCTTTGAGTTTGAAGCTCAGCTTGAAGAAAAAGGTGTCAGCCTAACAGTCGATGATGAAGCGCGTACCTGGATTGCTATAAAAGGTTACGATCCTAAAATGGGTGCACGTCCAATGGCGCGAATTATCCAGGAACATCTGAAAAAACCAATGGCGGAAGAATTGTTGTTTGGACGCTTAACGCATGGTGGAGTACTACATATAACCGTAGTGAATGATGAGCTTAATTTTGAAATTACTAGCAAAGAAAAAGCGACGGTGTAAATTAGTACGTAGTCGCTTTATTATTCTTAAGGCCACAACAGAGATGTTGTGGCCTTTATTTTTAGTATCTATCGACCACGGAAAGTAATGCGGCCTTTGTTTAGGTCATACGGTGTTAATTGAACCGTAACGACGTCGCCAGTGAGGATCCGAATATAATTTTTACGCATTTTACCCGAGATATGAGCAGTCACGATATGACCGTTTTCAAGTTCTACTCGAAACATGGTATTAGGTAGGGTATCGATAACCGTACCTTCCATTTCTATATGTTCTTCTTTAGCCATTATTTCCTTACTTCAATCAATCCAACAAGCGCGCAATAATGCCCTAAAACCGTCAACTTATCAAAGCTGAAATTGCTTTTTTGTTAATAAACCTATGTAAAGTAGCTAAATTCTTGTGAAAAAGTGGACTTTTACACCATAACGGCATGTTTCCATTCAACTGGAGACCAGGCAACATGGGGTTGGCAAGAATCTGTAGATAAAACAAGCTCCATTCCCATAAACTTTGTCAGAGCGTCAAGATCTTTAATTTCTGCCAGGGCATCATAGAGGGAGTGGAAGTGATACTCATTCATGTAGAGTACATTTGGACGATAACCGTGTTCTTGTTCAAATTTGTTCATTAACCGAAATAAGAAACTTAACATAATGGATTCCTCCAACGTTCAGGTTATAAACCTATAAGCCAGTCCAATTTTAACCAAATTGACTCGTTATCACGTATGTTATGGCCTGCAAATTACAACAATATTACAAGTTTGTTAAAACTATATTACTTATCGGCCTCCTGTAAATAAGTATAAATATTTAAACTCTATTAATACAGTTAGTTAAAAAATAAATTATTTAATACCTCTCATTAACCTGGTTTATCTAATTGCCAGCCATTATCAACAAAATAGTGAAGTGGCTGAAAGCGTGTTTTATATGACATCTTTTGTGATTCAGAGTTCCAGTATCCAAGATAAAGCCAGCGTAAATTACGTTGTCTGACCAGGGCTATTTGATGCTGAATAGCAAGAACACCTAAACTTAAATTTGAAAGTTCAGGTTCAAAAAAAGTATACACCGCTGATAAACCATCCTTTAATTTATCAATAACGGCAACTGCAACTAACACCTGATCTCGCCTAAATTCCAGTAATTCAGACCGACACCAATGACTGTTAATAATATCTTTGTAAGCCGATTTGGATAGAGGGTCCATACCGCTTTCAGGATGGCGCGAACTTAAATACCGAGAATACAATTGAAAATGATCTTCATTGTATTGAGCCGGGTGTGAAAATATTGTGATATCCGTATTTTTATTCCAGCAGCGTTTTTGCTGTTTACTGGCTTTAAATTTATTAACATCCAGGCGTACGGGAATGCATAAATTACATTGCTCGCAATGCGGACGATAAATATTATTCCCGCTGCGACGAAACCCCATCGTAGCGAGATAACTATAGTGTTGATGTTGCAAACTAACCGCTGGATTCACAAATAATGTGGTGGCTATTTTGTCAGGTAGATAACCGCATTCATGTTTATCGGTCAGACAAAATTCAAGTGCTTCTAATATTTCGGGCTGCTGAATTTGTTGACTTGAGTAATTTGGCATTTGAGCTCGGTTTAAATGTTAATTTAGTAGTTTAAAATCTAGACGTTTTTATTGAACTTGTCTATTTGGCGATGTGAACTTGAACTCAGTTTGTTTGTGATAATTAAGAATCGTTATTATAAATCAAATTGCCAACGACCAATACGTGAAGATAGTTTAAGCGTTTGTTGCAATTCACTAATAAAGTGTCTACGTGGCATATCCTTAACGCCTAGACTCGCCATGTGTTCAGAGCTAACTTGTGAATCAATAAAATCAAACTGCCAGTGCTTTAGCTGCTGTACCAAATGCGCAAGAGCAACCTTTGAAGCATCGGTTTTTCGAGTAAACATAGATTCACCAAAAAATGCATGACCGAGTGATAACCCATACAAACCACCCACTAATTCTTGTTCGTACCAGCATTCAACCGAGTGCGCGTAACCCAGTCGGTGAAGTTCTCGATAGGCATTTAACATATCGGTTGTTATCCATGTCCCAAAACCATCTTTACGCATTTTTGCGCATTCTGTTATGACTTCTTCAAATGCAGTATCTAAAGTGACCTGAAACAGGTTTTTATTAAGTGTTTTTCTCAAGCTTCTGGATATTTTAAAATCATCAAGTTTTAAAACCGCACGAGGATTGGGTGACCACCATAAAATAGGTTGATCATCACTAAACCAGGGAAAGATGCCATTTTTATAAGCGGCTAATAAACGTTGCGGAGAAAGATCGCCACCAACAGCGATTAAACCGTTGGGTTCATCTAAGGCTAGTTCAACATCAGGAAATAAATCGATGTATTCATCAGAAAGTAAATAGGGCGCTGTCACTGATGAAGTTCCTTAAAAATTGTTAATATGAGCGAAGCGCGGTAATCTTGTGGATTTATCCTATTTACCTGAAAGAGTGCCATGCTCACTTTATTCACACGCAATGATATTTCTTTTTTAATATTTAGTTGTGGATTTAATTTATGAATGGTCATTATTTAAAAGGCGAATGCGTATGCATCTCTTTTATATAGTGTTGCATACCTGCGTATTCATGCTCAACATGTTTACGAATAACCTTATCAAATTCCGGATGCGCTATCCAATGTGCCGACCATGTTTCAGTGGGTAAAAAACCACGGTAAATTTTATGTTCACCCTGTGCACCAGGTTCAAAACGGGTTAAGCCATTTTTAATGCAATATTCCAGGCATTGATAGTAGCAAAGCTCAAAGTGCAGGTTGTTAAACTCTTCACTACACCCCCAATGTCGGCCATATAATGTTTTCTCACCACGAATGCAAAATGCGCTGGCAACATATTCATTGTTAAACTTTGCAAATAATACTAGAACGTTCTCGGCCATTGTTTCACCAAGGGCTTTAAAGAAGCCAGGACTTAAGGTTGCCATTCCGGATTTTTTGTCAAAGGTTGAAGAGTAAAATGCATGATAGATTGTCCATAGCTCATCTGTCATTTCCTGCCCGGTTCTTATTTCAATCTCTATGTCTTGTTGTTGAATCTGCTTACGTTCACGTTTAATTTTTTTGCGGTTTTTAGAATTAAAAAAAGATAAGTAGTGTTCGAAGTCAGTGTAGCCATTATTTTTCCAATGAAATTGACAGCCAAGGCGCAACATTAAACCTTTATTTTTTAATTGCAGGGTATCTTTGTCGTTGGTAAACAACCAGTGCATAGAGGAAACCCCAATTGTTTTTGCATGCTGCAATCCGGCATTGATAATAAGTTGACTTATTTCTTCATAACGGTTGTTGTCTTTAATTAAAAAGCGTTGCCCGGTTGCAGGGGTGTAGGGAATGGATGTCACGAGTTTAGGGTAGTACTCAATTCCGGAACGATGATAAGCGTCCGCCCAGGCCCAGTCAAAAACAAACTCACCATATGAATTATTTTTTAAATACATCGGGCTTGCGCCAATGATCTGATTGTTTTCTTTAACGATGATGTGTTGCGGCAGCCAACCATAGGTTTGGCCAACACAATGATATTGTTCCAAAGCATTTAAAAATTCGAAGCGGGCAAAGGGATTATCACTGTCGACAAGTTGATTCCACTCATCAGCAGTAACTTCGTTTATTGCACCGATGATTGAAACTTCTATTGTCATTTAAGATTAGCTTTTTTGGGTTAATTTATACTAATTCGCTACATATATAGTAATAAATTAAGAATAAACAATAGTCGTCATTCCCGCGAAGGCGGGAATCCAGAGGTAATTATAAGTTACTTAATTTAATGGACTGGATTCCCGCCTTTGCGGGAATGACGGAGTTTTTACAAATTATCTAAATAACGCTCAGCATCCAGTGCAGCCATACAACCAGAAGCCGCAGAGGTTATCGCTTGTTTATAGATTTGATCCGCAACATCACCAGCTGCATAAATACCTTCAACGCTGGTTTGTGTAGCATTACCATGCGATCCATTTTGAACTTTTAAGTAACCATGATCCATATCGAGTTGGCCATCAAAAATTCCGGTATTGGGTTTGTGGCCAATCGCGATAAACACCCCCATAAGCTCAATGTCTTTGGTTGAGCCATCATTATGTTTCAGGCGCATACCGGTCACACCGGTTTTATCGCCAAGTACTTCATCTAAAGTACTGTTCCATTCAATGGTGATATTACCTGTTTTAGCTTTTTCCATAAGTTGATTGGCTAATATCTTTTCACTGCGGAAACTGTCTCGCCGATGAACAATCGTGACATGGGATGCAATGTTCGATAAATAAAGTGCTTCTTCAACCGCTGTATTACCACCACCAATAACCGCAACGTCTTTACCACGATAGAAGAAACCATCGCAGGTTGCACAACCAGAAACACCGCGACCTTTAAAGGCTTCTTCAGATTCCAGACCCAGGTACATTGCTGATGCTCCGGTTGCAATAATGAGTGCATCACAAGTATAGGTGCCACTATCACCAATTAAGGTATAGGGTTTTTTAGTTAAATCGGCTTTGTTAATGGTATCGAAAATAATTTCGGTATTAAAGCGTTCGGCATGGAGTTTCATGCGTTCCATTAAAGCCGGGCCTTGCAAGCCTTCGACATCACCAGGCCAGTTGTCGACTTCAGTTGTCGTCATTAATTGACCACCTTGTTCCATGCCGGTGATCATCACCGGGTCAAGATTAGCACGCGCAGCATAAACCGCAGCGGTGTAACCAGCAGGACCCGATCCTAAAATTAATAAACGACAGTGTTTGGTTTCACTCATGACTACTCCTTAACAGCGAAAATTTGAATTATGCACATAAAATGTACGCATGAGACCGGATACAAACAATGGAGTTCATTAATTTGTTATATCAAAATCGAAACATGGTATATTTTCTGAACTATAAATTTAATATGCGACGTATGTTACGTAAAGCAAACAAAGCGGTAAAGCGATAATGCAAATAGGAATCCCAAAAGAACAAAAAACCATGGAAGGGCGGGTCGCTTTAACGCCCGATGCAGTCAAAAGCTTAACTTCCACCGGACATGAGGTTTACATTGAGCTGGGGGCCGGTGTGTTAAGTGGTTATACCGATAACCAGTATTCGCATGCCGGCGCGAGCTTAATGCCCTCAGCGGCGATGGTTTATCAAAGTGCGCAAATCATTGTCAAAGTAAAAGAACCCATAGAATCTGAATGGTCGTTATTAAAAAAAGAACACATCTTATTTTGTTTTTTACATTTAGCTGCCAATATCCCGTTGCTCAAAAAATTAACGGAGATTGGTCTTACCGCCATCGCTTTTGAAACAGTTGCCGAAACAGATCCAGACACCAAGCAACTCAGTTTACCGTTGTTAGCACCAATGAGTGCCATAGCAGGACGGGTAACGGCTCAGATGGGCGCAACGCTCCAATACCAATACCGTGGGGGGCAGGGAATTTTGTTTGGTGGCGTAGACCCGCAAACGAATGCTCAATACAATATCGACACCGGTACGGTTGTCGTCATTGGTGCAGGCATCGCCGGTGCCCATGCGGCCAACACCTCGGCAATGTTAGGTGCCAGAGTGATTGTGTTAGACATAAATGCCGAGCGATTAAAACAATTGGAAGATTCATCACCCAATATTACGGGTGTGATATCAAATGAAGAGTCGATTAGAGAATATGTAAAGCAAGCAGACTTGCTCATCGGGGCAGTGTTGATTCCCGGTGCAAAGGCCCCACACTTAGTCACAGCAGCAATGGTAGACTCGATGCAGGCGAATAGTGTAGTGATGGATATTTCGGTTGATCAAGGTGGCTGTATCGAAACGATTCACCCAACAACATACGAAGCACCGGTGTATATGCAGGGTAATGTTGTGCATTTTGGCGTTACCAATATTCCAGGCGCGGTGCCAAGAACGGCTACACAGGCACTATCTGCGGCTATTTTGCCTTACCTGGTAACGCTCGTGAATACGGCAGAAAGTGGTGATTGGTTAAATAATGTCCAAATCAATCAGGCGATTAACGTAAAAGCCGGTGAAATCGTCCATCCGGCCTTAAAAGATATCCACTAAAAGTATGCTCTAAACTTGAAAAATCTTAATTTATTTAGTATGTTACATAAAGGTATTAATAAAGAAGATGAACATTGAGCCAACTACAAAACACCGCCAGAATGCAATCACCTAAAAATAGAACCAGTCAATCAAGTGGTCGAAAGCAGGCAAAACAAAAGTCTGCCGATTCGAGTCATGTCGTTGATCATCTTCAACGTACTTTACGTGAGTCAGCCTTAATTGCTTTTACCCTGGTTGCTATTTATATGGTCTTTGCTTTAGCCAGTTATCATCCAGCCGATCCTGGCTGGTCGCGTAGTGGCGTCATTAACGGTGATATTTCAAACCTCGGTGGTCCAATGGGCGCGTGGTTTGCCGATGTGTTTCTCACCCTTTTTGGTTACTGGGCTTATTTATTCCCGATTATGTTGGCCTATTCGGGATTTATCATTTTTCAGGATGCTCGGCAAAACAAACCTTTTAATCAACGCGGTTTTCTATTTTCCAGTATTGGTTTTTTTATAACGTTAATTGCCGGTTGTGGCTTAGCCAGTCTTCATGACCATGCCATTCTGAGTAATTTACCCGTGAACGCTGGCGGCATTTTAGGGGATTTAATCTCGGGCATTATGGAGAAGTTGTTTAGCTTCCTCGGCGCAACGATCCTGTTACTGGCATTATTCTTTAGCGGTTTCACCGTGTTTACTCAGTTGTCCTGGTTCAAATTAATGGATTTAACCGGTACAGCGACGTTGTGGTTAATCGACAATAGCGTCAATGCCGTAAAAGTTAGCGCTTCAAAAATGTGGTATATCTTAATGGCGATTAAAAATCGTCAGCGTAAAGACAAAACTACCAGTCATTTATCGCCTTCGATAAATCGCAATATTAAAATTTCGAATTCAGAGTCATCTAGCCGATTACCCGTAAAAATTGCGCCCACCATCAAGCCGAAGCAAAGCGAACGGGTTGAACGTGAAAAACAGGTGCCTTTATTTGCCAGTAGTAGTAACGCAGCGCTACCGCCACTATCGTTACTCGATGAAGCGTCTCCGCATGTAAAACGCTTGTCCGATGAATCTTTACAAGCCATATCGCAGACCTTAGAACTTAAACTGGCTGATTTTGGCATCAGTGCAGAAGTGGTTGCTGTTCTTCCAGGGCCTGTGGTTACCCGTTTTGAAATTCAACCCGCAGCGGGAATTAAAAGTAGCCAAATTACCAATTTAGCAAAAGATCTGGCGCGTTCTTTATCAACCATCAGTGTCCGGGTTGTTGAAGTTATTCCGGGCAAAACCACTATTGGCATCGAACTTCCTAATGAAAACCGTGAAATTGTGCGCCTAAGTGAAACCTTTAAGTCATCCGCTTTTGCTGATGCAAAATCACCGCTTACCTTGGCCCTTGGGAAAGATATCAGTGGCGAACCGGTGGTGGCAGATTTAGCCAAGATGCCCCATTTACTGGTTGCCGGTACGACCGGCTCCGGTAAATCTGTTGCATTGAATGCCATGATCTTAAGCCTCTTATACAACGCAACTCCTGAAGAAGTGCGTTTGATCATGATTGATCCAAAAATGCTCGAGTTATCTATTTACGATGATATTCCGCACCTATTGGCACCCGTTGTAACCGACATGAACGATGCCAGTAATGCCTTACGTTGGTGCGTTGCTGAAATGGAACAACGCTATAAATTAATGGCGGCGCTTAAAGTTCGTAATATTGCTGGCTATAACCGGAAAGTAAAAGATGCTGTAGAAGCAGGGGAACCTTTATTAGATCCGCTGCATCGAGCTGATAACGAAGAACCCGCAGATGAATTAAAGTCATTGCCGTATATTGTTGTTGTTGTAGATGAATTAGCCGACATGATGATGGTTGTGGGTAAAAAAGTAGAACAACTGATTGCCCGTTTAGCGCAAAAAGCCCGTGCCTGTGGCATACATCTTATTCTTGCCACACAACGCCCGTCAGTCGATGTTTTAACCGGTTTGATTAAATCTAATATTCCAACCCGAATCGCCTTCCAGGTTTCATCAAAAATAGATTCACGTACCATTTTAGATCAAATGGGTGCAGAGCAATTGCTCGGTCATGGTGACATGCTATACATGCCACCAGGCACGGCCTTACCGATGCGCGTACATGGTGCCTTCGTCGATGATCACGAAGTGAATAATGTTGTCGAAAACCTGAAGAAATCCGGTAAACCGCAATACGAAGATGAAGTAATAAATGGCCGCCCAGAGCCAGATCCCGGTTTGGCAACGATTACCGAAGACGATGTTGAAGGCGACCCTCTATACGACCAGGCCGTACGCATCGTCACTGAAACGAGACGCGCGTCGATATCAGGCGTTCAGCGCCGGCTTAAAATCGGTTACAACCGCGCTGCAAGAATGGTTGAAGGTATGGAGCATGCCGGCATTGTCAGCGAGCTTGGCTCAAACGGGCAGCGTGAAGTGCTTGCGCCACCGCCACCACGCGATTAAGCTAGTCACTCTTTTAATATTGTATTACTAACGGAATTTATCATGCCTGTATCAACACCCCGTGTTGTTTATTTATTAACGCTACAATTCGCATTTTTTATCAACATTAATCAGGTCTTTGCCGAAACTACCGCTGAAACTAGCGTCCAAACACCAACCGAAATTCCAACCGATATCAAAAGCGCTAAGGCACAAACGGTTACTGAAAACGTGCATTCCTTAGTCGATGAAAAACATTTGTTAGCACGATTAGGGAATATTAAAACGGTATCAACTTCCTTCGTTCAAAAATTATATACAACAGACTCAAACGAGCCGCAAATAACAGAAGGAATTCTTCTGGTTGCCGGTGGTGATAAGTTTCGACTTGAATATACCAAACCCTACGAACAAATTTATGTAGCAAATGGCAAGGAATTTTTATTTTACGATGTAGATTTAGAACAAATTACTATTAAACCACAATCTGAAGAACTCGCGAATACCCCCGCAATGATTTTAAGTAATCCTGCTGTTTTCATTAAAAACTATTATGTAAAACTGAATCCTGAATCTAGTCAGGAAGAATATATTCTCAGTGCAAAAGACGAAACCTCTGCTTACAATAAAATATTATTAAGTTTTAAAAATACGCGCCTTTCAACCATGTTAATTGAAGATAGCTTTGGTCAGGAAACCGAACTTAATTTTAAAAGCATGGTGTACAATAAAAAAATTCCAGATTCGACCTTTAACTTTAAGCCACCAGCAGGCGTTGATGTGATTCGATCAACTGCTCAAGAAAATATGAAAATAAAAACCAAATAACCAATCTGGATTTATTTGTAATCACATGCAAGATTTGTTTTCACAGGAAGATACTTCAGAAACTGACAATCAGGCACTTCAGTTCAAACCGCTAGCCGATCGTCTGCGTCCTACTTCGTTTGACCATTATCACGGCCAACAGCATTTACTTGCAAAAGAAAAACCGTTGCGCAAAGCCATCGAGTCTGGAAATTTACATTCAATGATTTTCTGGGGGCCACCGGGCACCGGTAAAACCACTCTGGCGAGATTAATTGCTAATTATTGTGATGCTGAATTTTTAACCCTGTCAGCGGTGTTATCCGGGGTTAAAGATATTCGAGCAGCCATCCAACAGGCACAACAAATAAAAATTAGCAAAGGCAAAAAAAGTATCTTGTTTGTCGATGAAGTACATCGTTTTAATAAATCACAACAAGATGCCTTTTTACCTTACGTAGAAGACGGTACCGTAACCTTTATTGGTGCGACTACCGAGAACCCATCGTTTGAATTAAATAATGCCTTGCTATCGCGTGCTCGCGTGTATGTATTAAAATCACTCGACGAGGCTGCACTTGGCGAGGTAATTGACCACGCACTAACGGATACAAACTTAGGCCTTGCTGAAACTCATCTAACTCTAACCGCACAGCAGCGTGAACAGCTTATTCAAATAGCGGATGGCGATGCGCGTAAGGTTTTAAATTTATTAGAAATCGCGTCTGAATTGGCATCAGTAGAGGCATCGGTAGAGTCATCCGAAGAATCCGAAGATGGAAGTACGGATAATGAACCTTTAGTATTAAGCGATGCAACATTCAGTGCATTGTTATCTCAAGATGCGCGCCGCTTTGATAAAAAAGGCGAAGCCTTTTATGACCAAATATCGGCTTTGCATAAATCGGTGCGTGGTTCAGCACCTAATGCGGCCCTGTATTGGTTTGCGCGCATGATTGATGGGGGTTGCGATCCACTATACCTGGCAAGGCGCGTAGTGCGCATGGCAAGTGAAGACATTGGCAATGCCGACCCAAGAGCACTGGATATCGCACTTAAAGCCTGGGAAGTTCAAGAGCGACTCGGCAGCCCGGAGGGCGAACTTGCTATTGCCCAGGCTATTTTATATATGGCGAGTGCAGCAAAAAGTAATGCCGTCTATACAGCGTATAATCAGGCCATGCAAGATGCTAAAAATTATGGTTCATTAGAGGTCCCATTACATTTACGTAATGCACCCACTAAATTAATGAAAGAACTCGATTATGGAACGCACTATCGTTATGCACATGACGAACCCGAGGCCTATGCCGCAGGAGAAAACTACTTTCCTCAAGGCATGCCGCAAACCGAGTATTACCAACCGGTACCACGTGGTTTAGAATTAAAAATTGCAGAGAAATTGGCCTACTTAAAGAGCCTGGATGCAAAAGGTCGCAATAAAAAGTAAACTGGAACTTATACGATTGTTTTGGAGTTCGACTATTTGTAATACTTATGCAATGAATACACAAGATTGCTTCGCTATCGCTCGCAATGACATAAAGTTTGTTATTGCGAGTCGTAGCGAGGCGATCTACTTAAATGTTAGTAAAATGTATAAATTAAATAATAACAATTTTGAAATCAGATAAATTATGACAATAGCCATAAACCAATTAATATTCATCGCTGCCGGTGGTGCCATCGGTGCGGTATTTCGGTTCCTGGTATCTAATGCTATTCATAGCTTTATGAGCCGTGATTTTCCTTATGGCACTTTAACGGTCAATGTTGTCGGCTCTTTTGTAATGGGGCTAAGTTATGTCATGTTAGTAGAACGTCTCAGTATTTCACCCGAATGGCGCGCTTTTATTATTGTTGGGCTACTCGGCGCATTCACCACCTTTTCAACGTTTTCAATCGAAACGTTGTTATTAATAGAAAACAGTGAAATTTCAAAAGCTCTGTTAAATGTCTTCTTAAGCGTTCTACTGTGCGTTATGGGAAGCTGGATAGGCTTAATCTTAGGACGACAATTATGAGTGAAACCGATAACAACATTACAATGGTACGAGTTTATCTTACCGAAGGTGAAGCACAACTTAAGAACTTAATACGACAGCTTCACGACTGGGATAAACTTAAAGGCGTAACCGTATTCAGAGGGATTACCGGCTACGGTGAATCCGGTGAAATCTTAGGGGCAAATTTAATGGATCTTTCCCTTAACTTGCCGGTTGTTGTAGAATTCTTTGATTCACCTGCAAAGGTCAAAAAAATAATCGAACATTTGAATAGTTTCATCAAGTCAGGGCATATTGTTTCCTGGCCGGCTGTCACTAACTAGAAAAATCATAATTTAAAATCGACCATCAATAAAAGTTGTTAATAGACCATGTTAGATCCACAGTTATTACGAAATGAATTACAGACTTGCGCCAGCAAACTTGCCCGTCGTGGCTTTACGCTCGATGTTGTCGCGTTTGAAAATATTGAAGAGCAACGCAAAGAACTTCAAGTTGAAACCCAACGCTTACAAAGCGAGCGTAACAGTCAGTCTAAATCCATTGGTCAGGCAAAAGCAAAGGGTGAAGATGTTAGCGCGATTTTAGAAACGGTTTCTAAAATTGGTGATCAACTTAAAGAAACAGATGAAAAATTGAAAGTTGTTCAACAACAAATAGAAGACATCGTTTTAAACATACCTAATCTTCCCGATGATTCTATTCCTGAAGGCAAGAGCGAAGACGATAACCGTGAAGAACGAAAGTGGGGTACACCAAAAACATTTGATTTCGAAGTACAAGACCATGTCGATATCGGTGATAAAATTGGTGGTCTGGACTTTGAAACCGCCGCAAAGATCACCGGTTCACGCTTTGCCGTCATGAGTGGCAATATCGCACGCTTACATCGCGCTTTAATACAGTTCATGTTAGACACACACTCAGGCGAACATGGTTACACCGAAACCTACGTTCCTTACATCGTCAATAAAGAAAGTTTGCAGGGAACCGGACAGTTACCCAAGTTTGAAGAAGACTTATTTAAGTTACGCAGTGAACACGACTTATATTTGATTCCAACAGCCGAAGTGCCTGTAACCAACATTGTACGCGACGCTATAATTGACGCAGATTATTTACCACGTAAATATGTTTGCCACACGCCGTGTTTCAGAAGTGAAGCAGGGGCCTATGGTCGCGATACTCGCGGTATGATTCGTCAACACCAGTTTGAAAAAATTGAAATGGTACAAGTTGTTGCCGCAACTGAATCCGAAAAAACGCTAGAAGAATTAACCGGCCATGCTGAAGCGATTCTGCAAAAACTGGAATTGCCTTATCGGGTAATGACATTATGTACCGGTGATACCGGTTTTTCAGCGGCCAAAACATACGATTTAGAAGTGTGGTTACCAGCTCAAGGAACCTATCGGGAAATTTCTTCTTGCAGTAACTTTAAAGACTTCCAGGCTCGTCGTTTAAAAGCACGTTGGCGTAATCCGGAAACAGGCAAACCAGAATTAGTGCATACCGTTAATGGTTCTGGCCTGGCAGTAGGGCGTACTTTAGTAGCTGTACTGGAAAATTATCAACAACAAGATGGTAGTGTAGTCGTGCCTGAAGCGTTAAAGAAGTATATGAATGGAATCGAGGTTATTTCGGTTTAGTTTTAAATTTTAAAAAAGATTGCCGCGGTCACTTTGTTCCCTCGCAATGACGACATACCCGGTCATTGCGAGTGAAAGCGCGGCAATCTTCATGCTTATCAGTTCATGCTTAAAAATTAGCGCACGCTCATAATTAAAAAAACCACAAACAGCACCAGAAACCCTAATGGGAAAAGGTAACCCATCCAGTCTTTCATAGTACCCTTAGGACTATTTTTCATTGCATGTCGCATACGCGGGAAAATAAACACCAGCATTGCAACACCAAATAAAGCACTGCCAATTTGTACCCAATTCATTTTTTTTAACCTCTTTAATATTTATTAAGCGCCAGTAAGTACCTTGCATCAACTTACGGTTCTAACCTGCTTGAAAAACATCGATAAACATCATAACTACCCGTAAAGATAAAAATATGGGTAGTAAATAAGTGCCAGTACCTTGCATCAACTTATGGTTCTAACCTGCTTGAAAAACATCATAACTACCCGTAAAGATAAAGAAACGGGTAGTAAAAAAAACCCCAGAAGAATCTGGGGTTTTAAATGTTATTTAGCAATCAAGTGCTTAGTCACGACTAAAAGCACCAAGCAAATGTAACAGCGCCTGGAACATATTTAATAATGAAAGATATAAACCGGCTGCAGCCATAATGTAGTTTGTTTCACCACCACGGATAATTGAAGATGTTTGAAACAAAATCATACCAGCCATAATCATAACAACCGCCGCACTTACCGCTAAGCTCAATGCTGGAATTTGAAAGAAAATGTTACCGATAGAGGCTGCAATGACTACAAATAGTCCAACCATTAAGAAGCCCGCCATAAAGCTGAAGTCTTTTTTGGTTGTTAATGCGTAACCAGACAAGCCTAAGAAGATAACACCAGTACCGCCTAAGGCTGTCATCACAAGGCTAGGGCCGTTTGACATCGCCAGATAGTAAGAAAGCATCGGGCCTAAGCCGTAGCCCAGTAAACCGGTAATCGCGAATAAAACCGGAATACCACTGGTAGAGTTAGCCGTGCGAGGGAGAACAAACCAAAGCATCGCAATGGCCGCAATACTGGCAACCAAAGCACCGCCTTGAGAAGCACCACTCGTAATACCGAAATAGGCCGTCAATGAGCTGAATATAAGCGTCATAGACAATAATAAATAAGTATTTTTAAGTACTTTGTTCGTTGCTAGAACTGAACTAGATGAACGAGTTACAGCAGATTGGTTTGGAAACATGGCAATTCTTCCTCAAAATTAATGTAGTAGTTACTTAGTCCGTAGAATACCTAAATAGTTTCTAATATCAAGCCTTTAAGTTGTAAATTTTTAAACATTATTACTAGAAAAAAGCTCGAACATAAGGTATTCTGCCGCACCTTGAATAGATGTTGGGGCGACCGGGCACTATTTCAAGTATATCTTCGGAGAGGTGACTGAGCTGGCCGAAAGTACCGGTCTTGAAAACCGGCGACGGGAAACTGTCCGTGGGTTCGAATCCCACCCTCTCCGCCATATTTATGCTATGTGCATGATAACCTTGTTATTTTACACGGCTATCATGCTACATTCAGCAATTCCCCTTAATAAATTCCTTCACTGCTAATCGTTACCACTCAATGCTTACTATTTGTGGCCGTTTTTTATTCCTGAATATGATCTAAATCAACATCCTCCGCACGTTTTTCGTCGATGCTATTTACACGGATAATGCCAAATAAACTAAAGTAACCATAACGATAAGATATATACGCGTAGTGTTCTATTCTTAAAGCAGGAATACAATAATGAACCAGCGAACCTCTACATCAATAAATTTGAAAGGAGATAGGTATGACGGATCAGGATAAAAATAAAAAAGAAGAAGCTATTGTTGCTTGCGATGTATGCCTTAAAGAAATACCGCGCTCTGAAGCGAAAGTAGAAGAAACGAATGATTATGTGGCATATTTTTGTGGCTTGCCATGTTATGAAAAGTGGCAACAAGACACTAATGGAAATAAAAACAAGAGTGATTGATATTTAAGTATCTGACACAATCATACTAGTAACGTTTATCGTCAATTAACAACGGTAATAATTAATTGCTCGCACCCCATAGTCATACTACGCAAGAAGTAATTGATTCACTTGAGTCTTCCCCCGGTGGATTAAGTACAGCGCAAGCACAACAACGTTTAATAACATTTGGTGCCAATTCTTTACCATCTGCACAACATGTGTCGCTTCTTTCTGTCATTCTGCACCAATTTCTAGACCCTCTTATTTATATACTACTCTTTGCGGCCATACTCTCTGCGGCAATTGGTGCTATTGCCGATATGGTTTTTATTTTTGTTGTTCTTATTGTTAATGCCACCATCGGGGCAATACAGGAACATTCTGCGCAACGCAGTGCAGCAGCATTGCAGCGTATGGTGACACGTAGTGCTAAAGCACAGCGTAATGGTGAAACTGAAGTCGTTGATACAGAAGTTCTAGTGCCAGGTGATATTGTCTGGTTAGAGTCGGGCGACAAAGTGCCTGCTGATATGCGTTTAATCCAAACTCAAGACATATTAATTGATGAGTCGCTTTTATCGGGTGAATCTATGCCGGTAAAAAAAGATGCCAATCAGCTCCTGGATGAAACGTGCCTTGTTGCCGACCAGGTCAATATGGCTTTTTCCGGAACGTTAGTTGGCCGTGGTAGGGCAATGGGTATTGTTACTACAACCGGCATCAATACCGAGTTAGGAAAAATCGCCACCGATGTGTTGCAAGGTGAAGGTGTCAAACCGCCATTGATTCAACGAATGGAAAAATTTACTTTTCGTTTAACCATTATAATGACTATAGTCATTACCTTGTTGGCAGCCATAGCACTTGCACAAGGTATGCAGTGGTTAGACGTTATTCTTATTGCTGTCGCTTTAGCGGTTGCCGCTATTCCTGAAGGTTTACCCGTTGCAATTACCGTTGCGTTAGCTATTTCGATTCGGCGCATGGCTAAGCGACATGTTATTGCACGTCGCCTGGTCACTGTGGAAGCATTGGGCTCCTGTACTTTTATCGCAACAGATAAAACCGGTACCTTAACGCGTAATGAAATTAGTGCCCAGCTAGTAGCATTACCGGGTGAAAATTATTTTAGCTTGCCACAAACAACCATCATAGAAGCAGCCCAACGCGATCAATTTTTAAAGCAACTTCCTCAAGCACAACAGCCCTTGCTGAATCAGTTAACCGAATGCATGGTATTGGCGAACGAAGGTGTGCTGGCTAAAAAGAATGGGCAATGGCTGAAGCAGGGTGACAGTATGGATACTGCTTTGTTGGTTATGGGACATAATCTTGGTATTACCCGAAGCGATGCGTTAATTGCCAAACCGATGCAATCCATTTTACCATTTGAATCCGGCACACGTTATACCGCTACCCGACATAAGTTCGATGAAAATAATCTAGTCTGTGTTAAAGGTGCCGTAGAAACGGTGCTTGCCATGTGTACCAATATGGCCTGCCTCGATGGAGAGCAACCGTTAAACCATAATGCGATTATAACCCAGGCACATAGCTTAGCCGAGCAGGGATACCGGGTGTTAGCAACGGCACAAACAATTCAAACCGGAATAACAACTGAGCAATTGCATGAATCTGAATTAAACAACTTAACCTTTTTAGGTTTGGTCGGGATGATTGATCCCTTACGTGAAGAATCTAAAGAAGCCGTTGCTCAATGTCATGCCGCAGGCATTAAAGTCGCCATGTTAACCGGCGACCATCCATTAACCGCTTATGCTATTGGTAAACAGTTAGGCTTTGTAGAGAGTTTCGATCAAGTTAAAACATCAGCCGATATAACGGCTGCGTCGGATAACCCGGAAGAACTCAATATTATGTTACGTGATACCCGGGTGTATGCGCGGCTCGATCCACGGCAAAAGCTGGACATTGTTACAGCCTTACAAACACAAGGACATTTCGTTGCCGTTACCGGTGACGGCGCCAATGATGCACCGGCGTTACAAGCAGCCCATGTTGGTGTCGCCATGGGGAAAGCCGGCACCGATGTCGCACGTGAGACAGCTGGTATCATTTTGGTGGATGATAACTTTGCCTCTATCGTTGCCGGAATCGAAGAAGGGCGTATAGCCTATAGTAATGTACGCAAAGTTGTATTCTTACTTTTATCGACAGGCGCAGGGGAGATTGTTTTGTTTTTATTGTCACTGTTGGCCGGTTTACCCATTCCTTTAACCGCAGTACAACTATTATGGTTAAATCTGGTGACCAATGGTATTCAGGACGTTGCATTAGCTTTTGAACCGGGAGAAGGCAACGAACTAAGCAAACCGCCGCGATCACCGAATGAATCAATCTTTAATCGCATAATGATAGAACGAGTCGTAGTCTCTGCAATTGTTATCGGGGTTGTGGCTTTTACCGTCTTTAACAGTTTACTCATGCAAGGCATGACAGAAGCCCAGGCACGTAATGGCACTTTGTTACTGATGGTGTTATTTGAAAATATACATGTGTTTAATTCGCGTTCTGAAACCAGATCGGTTTTTACACATAATCCGTTACGCAATCCAATTTTGGTATTTGGTACATTAGCGGCTCAGGCTTTACATATTGGGGCTATGTATACTCCTGGCTTAAGAGATGTATTGCAGATAATGCCGGTAAGTTTTAGTCAATGGTTTAATACCTTACTACCAGCCTTGAGTTTATTAGTCGCTGCAGAAATATATAAGTTGATACGCACTAGAAAAATAGCAGAAATAAAAAATAAAAAGTAAAAAGTAAGATGTCAGTTTGCCGGATAAGCAATGTTAGCTTAGCGGCTTACTTTTTGTGGTTTAATCGCCAAGCCAAGCATTTGTGTAACGCGATCTATAACCATTTGCATTTCGAACGGTTTTGTTAAATATCCTGTTACTCCGCTTTCAAGAGCCATCATTACACTTGAGACATCTTCACGTGCGGTTAACATTAAAAATGGAATGTTCTTGGTAGTATCTTTTCTGCGTAATTCAGTAAGCAAATCAATACCAGTCATTTTTGGCATATTCCAATCGGAAATTATCAGCTGAAAGTTTGTTTCGAAAATAGTATCAAGCGCTTCTTCACCATTAGAAACAACCTCTACTGACGCACCATCAAAAGCTTTAGTAATGATTAACTTAAGTGCGAGAGCAATATTTTCCTCATCTTCTGCAATTAGAATATTTATGCCGTTGGTCATAGCTGAATTTTCCTGTCGTTGATATATCGAGTATATGTATTAGTTTGTAATATTTATAGTCTATTTGTTTATAGACATATCCGCTTAAAAGCTGTAAGGCTATTCGATTTATGGGTTACTTCGCGGCTGCTTGTAAACCTCCTGAAATACGACTCTTATTACTGTTTACTAATGGCAAGTTAAATGTAAAGCAACTGCCTTCTCCTGGCTTACTTGTTACCCATAAATGCCCGTCGTGATGTTCAACAATATCCAGGCAAATACACAAGCCAAGGCCACTGCCACCTTTTTCTCTAACTTCAGAACTATCGACTTGATGAAAGTGATCAAACACTTTATCTAACTCACTTTCAGGGATCCCTAAACCGGTATCGGTAACCGATATCTCAACCATTTTTTTGTTAGTGTCAAAATTTCTGTTTTCTCCGAATACTTTTTTTATACAGCGTGAGAAATTTTCGGTGTAGGAAAATTTTTCAATAAATGCCATAACATTGTAGTTAATTAATGATTTAAGTTCATCATTATCAGCATCTACACTTGTGGCAATAATCGGAAGCTTTTCATTAAAGCCCCTAATCGCATTAATGAGTTCGATACCATTCATGGTTGGCATTATAATATCTGTAATAAGCAGATCAATTTGTTTGCTTTTATCATGGAGTATATCGAGGACTTGCTGGGCGTTGCCACAAGAAATGACTTCAATCCCCATTTTTTGCAGATTAATCTCCAGATAATTACGGCACATTTCCTCATCATCCACTATCAGTATAGTTGGTTGTTGAATAACTTTTGTAATTTTTAACGTTACACTACCCTGGTCGGTAAATTTATAGGCATTTGATAACAGGTTAGTAAGAACCTGTTTTATTTTATTTGAATCTACATTGGCAATAACCTCATCTGGCGTCATTTCAATACGTAAGTCCAGACCTTTGTCTGCATATGATTTTGAAAATAAATCCACCGCTGATAAGGCCAGTTTGTGCAGGTCGGTATTTTCTTCAATCCATGTCATTTTTCCCGAGTCAATTTTTTGTAGATCTAACACGTCATTTATGAGTTTCCCAAGCCGTACACTCTCTTCGCTGATAATAGAAAGGTAATGTTGCCGAGTATCGAGATCAATGCCTTCGAAATCATCTTTAAGAATTTCAATAAAGGAAATAATAGAGGTAAGAGGGGTGCGTAGCTCGTGTGAGACGACAGATACAAAATTGGACTTCATTGTATTAAGTTGCATCAACTCTTCATTTGCCTTAAGCAAGTCCATGGTACGTGCTTCTACTTTTTTTTCCAGATCACCAGTAAGTTCTTTCAATGAGATGTTTCTTGCTGCCAGTAATTCCTCAGTCTTCTTCTGCGACGTTATGTCGGTTTGAATCGATACATATTTATAGGGTATTCCCTCAGTATCCAGAAAGGGAACAATTGTTGTTTGCATCCATAAGTTTTCACCTTCTTTATTATGGTTTAGAATATCGCCATGCCAAACATCCCCTCTGTGTAATGTTTGCCACATATCGTTGAAAAAAGATCTCTTGTGGAAACCACTGCTAAATATTTTATGTGATTTACCTAGTAACTCAGTTGTTTCGAAACCGCTGGAGTTAGTTAATTTATCGTTTGCGTAAGTGATAATCCCTTTTGCATCCGTGATACTCACAATGGAATGCTCGTCAAGTGCCAACTTTTGCGTTTCTAAATCTTTAACTATTTTTTTAATAGTAGAGTCTTGTTCGGCCAGGTTGGTGGAGGCTGTGTTGAGTGCTGAAAATAATGTATCCAGTTCTTTTGATTGACTTCGCAATGGAATTAGTTCGCCACTTTTTTCATTGAGTCGACTAGCAAAATTAGCCGCAGCCCGAATCATATTTATTGGTCGATGCATTGCTAAAATAAGCAGCAGTATCAATAAACCAGTAATAACACTAACGTCTATCATATAATCGTTAATACGTTCTTGTTTATGAGTATTGGCAGTCTGCAGGCTAAAATGTAACTTAACCCATCCTATAACCGAGCCGCTAGTAATGGGAGCCCATACTACAATAGAGTTCTTGTTAAATAATGTTAGTGTGTCTTTAATATCAGGAGGGGGGAGTAGAGTTTTATTTGTAAAGCGAATTTCGGGTTTCGCATCTGTATTCACAAATACGTCGCTTAGTATCTGCCCTTTGTTATTAGATACTTGTATGTCAATAACCCCTGGAAATACCACGCTGCGTTTAAGTAGTTTTCCCAGCGAGTGAAGATCATTTGTAATAACATATTCAATACTCGTTGCTGCAATATTTTCGGCAAGTACTTTAGTTTGTTTTTGAATGCTTTCGTGGAAATTTTCAAGATCTTTATTTGCTTCATGCACTATAAACCAGGGCATCGTGCTGGCTAATACAATTGTGCAAACCAGAGCCAGCTGTACATCAAGGCGTCCTGGTATTAAACGTCTTATTCTTAACACTCTTTACGAGCCTTTTTATTTTTCAGATTTAGTGAAAGGTTTTATCAGTTGTCTTATAACATCATACTCGGCATCACTTGTTTTAACAAAGCCATCATATTTTTTATCCAGAGATTTTATGACTTTTTGGTGTTTCGGGTTTTTAATATCCAATTGTAAAAAAGCATTGCGTAAGTTTGCAATAGTTGTCGCATCTAATTTTCCGCTTGCGGTAATGTTGTAAGGTGGCATCTGTGGAGAGCTATATATAATCCGTAAACCTTTTTTCTTCCACTTAATGGCTTTGGTATCTTTTAAAATACCGGCATCAAACAAGCCACGCGCCACACCTCTGGCGATATTGTCGTAGTGGCCAATAAATTTATATGAACCTAGTTTTTCCAGTGGCATACCGGCACCGGTTACCGTGGCTCGCTGCAGTAACGCTTTTTTGTCACCAAACGCAAAACTCTTGCCTGCAAGTTGCTCAACTTTTTTTATCGGACTGTCGTTACGCACCACAATCATTAATTGAAATGAACTGTGTTTATTAGTCACCATTTTTGCAATTAATTGACTATTGCCTTTCTCATGTGCGCGTAAATAGGCAACTGGTGTTAAATAGGTTACGTCAACTTCATTCGCGGCCACCGCGTTAATCGCGTCCCCCATATTCGAAGATAAGTGAAGTTCTACTGGTCGGTTTAACGTTTCACTAAGATACGTTTTTAATGGCCCCAAACGTTTATACATAACAGCTGGTGTATCCTGGGCAACCGAACCAAAACGTAACGGCGTTTTCTCCGCTGCAATACTGGTGCTCATAAGACTGAATAATATAGCCGGGAGACAAACAGTTATTAATGTCATGCGGATCATAAGCATAGCGATAGTGTCCTGAATAAATAAATACCTTTCTTAATTAACGGTCATTCAAGAATAAGCTTTAGCTTATTTAGGCTCTTTTTTGTAATAAATTACCACCCAGTCAAACTTGATAAATTGGTTTAAGCCAAGTTGAAGACTGAAGTTTACTGAAAAAGCTGCAGCTATACCGGTGTCATAGTCGGGAATTTCAAAGCAATAGAGTTCAACATACATTATCAATAAGTATGGAAATGCTGATTTACTGTTGATTTAGCCGTGATATGTAAGCGGCAATATCCTCTATCTCCTCATCATTTAAGTTTGCTGCAATGTTTCGCATCATTTTATCCGGGTCATTGTGACGCTTGTTATTCCGGAATTCTTTGAGCATTTTACTAATGTAGGCAGCATGCTGGCCGTTAAGAGCAGGAAATCGAGCCGCAGTATTCCCTGAGCCATCTAGTGCGTGGCAGGCCACACACGCCGTTACCGATTTTGCAGGACTACCATTGTGATAAATGAACTTGCCTTTATCTGCATCCGTTATAGCCTTTGTTAACTGGGTCGCTTTACGCTTTTGTAGTGCAAAGTAACTCGCTATATGTGGTATGTCGGACAAACTCAAAGCTTCAACCATTGCGCTCATGTGTTCTTCTACACGTGCGCCGGTTTTAAAGTCAGTGAGTTGTTTTATGATATAGGCTTCGCCTTGTCCGGCAAGAACAGGGTATTCTGGATTGTCATTGTTACCATCCACACCGTGGCAACCTATACAGATAATCGCTTTTGACTTTCCAATTGCAGGGTCACCACCAGCAAAAGCGTTAGTAATAATACCAATGCCAATACTGAAGCTTACCAAGCATGAAATATTAATCGTTTTCATTGCGTCAGCCTTTTATTTAATGACTATAGTGCCCGTCATGCCTGCTTGGGTGTGACCCTTTATGCTGCAGTTCAAACGTGAAGTGTCCAATGTTTTAACGGGTACAAACCACCATTCAGTTGTACCACCGGGGTAAACTTCAATCTCATTAATGCTGCCCTTAACTTCGGCTATTGGTATGTTGCTCATTTTGGTTAATGGATTCATCACTTGTACTTTGCGTGTAAAAACTGAGCGCGCAAAATCTGCTGCGCTAAAATAGTGTTTTTGATTGCTCGGGTTATAAATTACCAGCTTATAAAGCTTACCTGTTTCAAACGCTAACGTACTGGGGTAAAAGCGCAATTCGTTTTTGCTATTGCTTAACTGAATTGTTTTAATAATAGGTGTTTGCGAAGTCATATCGCCTGCAGCATAAGCTAATGACGCATTGCTTAAAGCATAAGTAGCTATCAAATAAGATATTGCAAGAAATATAAAAGTATAATGAAGTGTGTGCCGTGTAGCTAACATGATAATTTTCCTTCATAAAAATAAAAGGGGGAACGTAATGATTCCCCTTTTTATATGTGATTAAACTTCCAGCACCGAAAGCCAGGAGTCATGCAAGTTGCATACGCTGAGTGCATATACGGCAGAATTGTTTCCGTTTAATTTAAAATCAGATACGGCTGCTTTATCGGTAACAGGGTTAAATATCTTCTCGTCAATGAACTTGAAATTTTCATCCAGTAATACATGTTTTATTATCCAGTGTTGACCGGGTTTCATCGGGTGGCCGGTTACCACTTGAACACCTGTGTTCGTTTTGACTAAAATAGGTGAGTGTGAACCGGATTTTTTCTGCCAGCGTCCGGGTGAATCTTTGGTGTAGTACAAACCTCCAGCCATACTATTGCTACTAATTTTAGTGTTTAAAGTGCCGGCTAGAACCAGTTTAGGTGCAATAATACTTGTTGCTGCACCGGCCATGCTTATGCGTATAAATGAACGTCTATCCATTGTATTTCCCCTTTATGTCTATTTGTTGTAACCAGCGCTTTAATTCGCTGGCATAGTGATCTAACTCGTTAAAGGCGAAAAAATTCCAATATATTTTCTACAACAGATTGAGAAACTGAACATTGTAAAATTGTTTTGTAGATGATATTTACTTGGTAGAGTGAGTCTAAAGGTGTATAAATACAATATTCTCAATTAATGTTGCTTTATATCGTTAAGAACTAAATATTTAACTATAATAAATACTGATAATTGGCATAAAGGGATTTTTATGGCTAACAACACTAACACCGACATAACAACAATCCTTGTCATCGAGGACGACAAGGATTGTCATAAATTAGCCGAAATGCTGTTGTTATCCAGTGGCTATAAAGTAATTATTGCTGAAAGTGGTAATGATGCTATCGATTGCATACGCAAAACAACCCCCGATCTTATCTTGCTGGACTTGTCGTTGCCCGACATGAGTGGTTTGGAAATTGCTAAATCTTTAAGTTCCCAGTCTGAATATAGTGATATTCCTATTATTATAATGTCAGCAGATGATACCGCCAATGCCATTGACGAATCCTATCAGTACAATGTTTACGATTATATAATTAAGCCGATAAATCCTTCCTTACTCGTTAAACAAGTGACTACTTCCTTGTTTAACCACACCATGAAAAAAGAACTTCTACTGAACGAACAAAGACTTTCTAAAGTTCAGCAACTAGGGGGTATTGGCACATGGGTTTATCAGCCACAAAAAAATACGTTTAAAATTTCAAATGAACTATTAGTATTATTTAGTAAAAACGAACGAGAAGTCGATTTTAACGCGTTTTTATTTTTTATACATAAAAACGATAGAGAAGAATTTAAATCAAAATTATTAAATGCAATGAATAATGGTATTCCATTTACAATGGAGCATCGAGTTTCAAATAACGGTAATCTGGAAATTAATGTAATACATAGCGTCAGTGGTGATGTTGATAAACACAATAATCAGTTTGTATTAACCGGAACCGTTATGGATGTAACTAATCGTATTAATGAAAATCGACTCCTGTCTTATACCCGATTTCATGACATGGTTACCGATTTACCTAATCATGAAAATTTTTGTAATCGGGTAGGTTATTTGATGTCAGAGGCGGATGCGTCTGAAAAGTTAATGGGCGTATTAATGGTTGGAATTGATAAGTTTAAAAATATAAATGAATCACTAGGGCGGGTAGCAGGAGATGAGGTGCTTATTGCTCTTGCCGAACGATTTAAAAAATATGAAAACGTAGATGTTTATCGCTATGCAGGTGATATTTTCGCCATCATTATAAAAGAAATGACGAGCGTTCACCTTCTTGAAAGTATATCGGAAGATATATTTTCATCTTTAGTCAAGCCATTAAGTATTAATGGCGAAAATGTATATCTCTCCGTTAATATTGGTGCAGCCGTTTATCCGATGATTTCGGGTGGCAAAGATGAGTTAATTAGTGCTGTTGAATCAGCTATGTATCAGGCGAAACGCATCGGTGGTGATCGGATGGTTTATTTTGATACAAAGCAATATAAATCCATGAAAGATTTAATGCTTCTGGAATCCGATCTTCGAAAAGCATTAGATAACAATGAATTTGAAGTGTACTACCAACCGCAAGTGTCAGTGCAGGACTGTAAGCTTATTGGCATGGAAGCGCTGGTACGTTGGAATCATCCTGAATATGGCATTATTAGCCCGGATCAATTTATTCCCATTGCCGAAGATATAGGACTTATATGGTCTTTAGGTGACTGGATAATGGAGTCAGCTATAAAACAAGTTGCGCAATGGAGTAAGAAAGGGTTTGGCGTTCTGCGAGTTGGGGTTAATATTTCACCTTATCAATTTGAAGACCAAAACTTGTTTAAAAATACTGTGCGCTTAATCAAGAAGTATGGAGTACAGCCCAGCGCGCTTACAATAGAAATCACTGAGAACGTTGCCATGCGCGATGTAGAACAAACCATTAAAATATTAAAAGAATTTACTGGTTACGGTATCCAGTCTTCGATGGATGATTTCGGTACTGGCTATTCTTCACTAAGTTATTTAAAACAAATGCCATTGCAAACACTTAAAATTGATCGATCGTTTATTTCAGACATTACTAAAACCGAACAAAATGGAGAGTTAGCAAAAGTAATCATTGCCATGAGTCATACCCTCGGACTCAATGTTGTTGCTGAGGGGGTGGAGAATAATACGCATCTAAATTTTTTAAGGAAATTCAACTGCAGCGAAGCACAAGGTTTTCTTTTTAGTCGGCCAGTACCTGCACAACAGTTCGAGGATCTTTTCCTGAAATCTAACGACTATAAAATAAGCTGCAAAATGTCTTTAGAGAATGCGGTATTTGCAAATAAAATGCATAACGTATAAATAGGCTTAAAAGTGGGTTAAGTGCGGAGGAATCCCTTCGAACTTTACTATTACCGAACATCGCGAGTGCCGTGATAGATGTGGGCAGGGTAATCTGATGACTATTACCTCATATCATTCAGATTGCCGCACTCACTTTGTTCATTCGCAATGACCGTATCTATAGGATAGACAGTACTTTAAAATTTTTGTCATTGCAGTGAGCCTTTAGCTGTGAGTAAAACGCGGTAGGCTGAATTTGTCATTGCGAGCGACAGCGCGGCAATCTGGATTTGTCATTCGACTTTAGAGTTTATTAAGTTTTAATAAATAATTGCGCCAGCTGAGATATTTCTTTTTTATTTAAATCCGATACCAACCAAAATTCCAAACCATCTTTGCTCCAGTACACCAGGTTGTAACCATGTCGTTGCATTAATGTTGGCGTAGTCAGTGAAGTGGCATCCTCACTTTTAAAAACAAACGCATTTATTATATGCGCACGGCGTTTGTACACTAATGCAGAAACGGTTTTACCTTGCAAGTAATCCAGGCGACCCCCCAGTAATTCAAACCCTTCGGCGTGTAAATCTTTAACCGGTGGTGAAAAATCGACTCGGCCATTAAACCAGGGTTTAACCGTATGGCTGTCACTGGTTTTTACATCCGTTGCATGGTCTACCATTAACGCACTAATATGCGATTCAATAATGCTATCGGCAAACTGGTTATGTAGCGGGCTAAACAACACAAAGCTCATAATAGCCCAGGTGGCTAACGCGCCTGCGGCCATGCCGCCACCACCCACACCTAACCATGTAAACCAGCCTGCACGGCGAGTTTGTTCACCGGTCACATCACGCAACTGGTTTTGAATATTCAGTTTTAAACTCGCCGGCACTTTTTTATAGTCACTCTCACGCACCTGTGTTTGTACAAAACGTAGCGCATCAAATGCCTGTGTACAGCCTGTGCAATCGTTTAGGTGTTCTTCCACATCTCGCTTATCGGAGAGGGTAAGCTCGCCATCAAGGTATGACTCCAGTTGTGTCTTTAGCTCGTCACAGTTCACGGCGTTTATCCTTTGCTTGTTGCGCCTGCATAAAATGTTGCAGTTGTTCGCGCGCGCGTGATAATCGTGACATCACCGTACCCTTTGGTATCTGGGTAATGTCGGAAATTTCTTTGTAAGAATAGCCCTCAATATCACGTAAAAACAGTACCTCACGGTATTCGGTACTTAAGCGGTTCATACTCTCTTCAACCTGCACTTTGGTGGCGTGGCGGGTAAAGGTTTCTTCGGGGGTTAGCTCAAAACTATTTTTAAGCGGCTTGGCATGTTGATGTAGTACATCGTCAAAACTTACCAGATTATCACTGCGTTTATTTTTACTTAGGTGGGTAAAGGCGGTATTGCGAATAATCGTCATTATCCATGCTGCCGCCGAGTTACCGCTAAAACGGTGGAACGCTTCAAAGGCGCGCAAATAGGTAGTTTGCACAATGTCTTCGGCTTCGGCCGGGTTACGCACCAACCATAACGCAAGGTTATACGCCGCCGCCAAATGGGGCAGGGTAAGGCGTTCAAAGCGTTGGCGGTCTTTACGTGTAAGCATGGTTTGGTTGAGTCAATCCCGTTCAGTTCTATAGCGTTATACTGTATTAACTAGCCAGCAGCGATTTTATTCCCGAGTTTAGTCTTTATTTATGTTTTTTTATTCACATAAGCATAATTAACCTTTCCAAGGGTATCATTGCAAGTGTCGTGATAGATGAGGGCGCGGTAATCTGTTCTTGTTATTGCGAGCGCCGTGATAGGATATGGGCACGGCAATCTGGTGTGTAATACCACATTTTTTTAGATTGCCGCACTCACTTTGTTCATTCGCAATGGCAGACTTGGTTTAAATATTATTTGTTAAACTGTTTGAATTGCTTCAACAATTCATCAGACATCATAACTTTACCTTTGCTGGCAAAAGCTTCGTGGTTTGATTCCACAGCATTTAAATCGTATAAATAATTAGCCATGACACTATACGATGATGACAGACCATGTGGCGACATGTCGGCATAAGAATTCAAACGTTCAAGGCGCGCACCATTGGATAAATGGAACATGGCAACCGGGTCAATTAATTTTCCATTCTCAACGGGTTGAGTAAGGTACATCAAAGCGAGCTCACTGAGAATAACGGAAAGTACTTTATCCTTTTCGCCTAAATGGTTTTCCAGTAAGGCTTTAAGTATTGTCTTATCTAATTGAGTGTTATCTATCGCGTACTGTGTAGCGAGTTCTTTAAGTGCAGCGCTATGTCGTTGGATCACCTTATCAAACACACTCTCTTCCGAGTTTTCTGTTTCTGCATTTAACCACGACTGAACAGACGCTGCGAATCCGGGCAGAGGGGATAAGGTGGATGATAATTTTACTCGTGGAAATTCGTGTGTAAGTTCAGTGAGTACCTGCTTGATTAAAAAATTACCGAACGAAATACCGCGTAGGCCAACCTGAGTATTGTTTATAGAATAAAAAATAGCGGTATCAGCTTGTGCCGGGTCGAGCATGGGTGCGGCAGGATCGATAAGACTCATTACTTCATTAGACAAGCCTTGCACAAAAGCAACTTCAATAAAAATGAGCGGCTCATCGGGTATCGCATGGTGGAAAAAAGCAAAGCAGCGTCGGTCTTTCATCAGTCGACGACGTAAATCATTCCAGCCCTGAATAGCATGGACGGACTCATAGTTTATTATTTTTTCAAGTATATGCGCCGGGCTTTGCCAGTCGATACTGCGTAATTGTAAAAAGCCACGATTAAACCATGAGGTCAGTAAATGTTTTAAATCAGAATCAACGGATTTTAAGTTAGGGTTTGCTTTTAATACGCGGAGTAAATCTGCGCGTAGCGCGACCAGGCTTGCAGTACCATGGGGTGCAAAATTTAAGCGTCGAAACAATTCCTGGCGCGGGGCTTCTACAGCGTTATTTAAAGCCATCAAATTATCAGCCGAACGTGATTGTTGATAATGTTCCATTGCGGTTTGCATTACCTTTAAATCAGGTTCAAATTCTGTGGCCAGCAACTGAAAAAATTCCAGCTTCTCTTCTTTAGTCATGTCTTCATAAAGGCGTAAAATTTCTTGCGAAAGGGCAATCCCCGACGCTTCACCACGACCAGCCAGTAATTGCTGGCATAATGAAAAAATATTTTGTTCGGTTAATTCGTCGTTATCAAGGCCAAGTAATTCACGACCCCGTACTGCGATTGAGTCAACAATGTTTTGAAACCACTGGTTATTCAATTATCTGTTCCTATTGTGTTATTTAAAAGTGTGCCAGACATAAAATATGCCAGACATAAAGTATACTAGACATAAAGTATTTTAATGCTTAATAAAAGTAGGAAGTAACCAAAAAACAATTTAAGCCGTTGCGGTGATATGCGGTGAGTAATGCGTGCGCCAACCGGGGCAAACAAAGTACTTGCCACTATAATACTAAAAAATGCCGGAATATTTACAAAGCCTAAACTCAAAACCGGGCGGTGATCAACACCCCAACCAGTAACAATAAAACCTGTCACACCCGCAAGCGCAATAGGTAAACCAATGGCGGAAGAGGTTGCAACCGCATTACGTATTGCCATATTACACCAGGTTAAAAACGGTACGCTCATTGAGCCACCGCCTACACCCATTAACGAAGCCATTGTACCAATAGACGTACCGGCGATAAACATACCGAATGTTTTAGGTAATTGACGGTGTGGTTTAGAGGTATTGCCAAAAATCATTTGCATGGCAACAATCAACATAAAAATACCAAACACAAGGCGCAGATCATTCCCTGATAATATCTTGGCAACCAGCGCACCCATAAAACCACCCAGTAATATACCGGGCGTAATGCGTTTAAAAACATCCCACTGAATAGCCTGGTGTTGCTGATGAGCGCGTATAGACGAAATGGATGTAATCACAATGGTTGCCAATGAAGTGCCAATAGACACATGCATTAACACATCAACATTAATGCCCTGGTTTTCAAACACAATGGCCAGAACTGGCACAATAATGATGCCACCACCAATACCGAGCAACCCTGCAAAGGTGCCCGCAATAGCGCCTACAACAATAAGTATTAAAACTTCCAAAACAGTTTCCTTATGGCAGCGGCGGGTATTGTTACCGGGGACTGCGCTAAATTAATATTGGGCGACACCCATCATCGCTTCAGGTAACCAGGTGGCTATTCCAGGAAATAGAATTAATAAAAATATACCAAGCAACATACAAAGCATAAAGGGCAGGGCACCCCAGAGAATGGTGGTGAGTTTAATGTCCGGTGCAATACTGTTAATCACGTACAGGTTAAGACCAACCGGTGGCGTAATTAAACCTATTTCCATGTTCAAGGTAAGCATTACACCAAACCAGATAGGGTCGTAACCAAGCGTTTCCACAATAGGTAACAGTGTTGGTGCCGCCATTAAAATGACCGCAACAGGCGGTAAAAACAACCCGGCGACGAGTAAAAATAAATTCACACATAACAGTAATGCCAACGGACTAATGTCGAGTGTGGTTATCCATTCAGCGAGCGACTGGGTAATATATAAACTGGACATCATGTAGCTGAATAAAGCAGCTGCACCGATAATCATCATTATCATCACCGATTCACGCATGGCCGTTCTTAAAATTTCCCAGTGTTCTCGCAGGCTCCACATTTTATAAATAAGAGCCACCAGCCCGATGCAAATGAATGCACCCACACCGGCCGCTTCCGATGGTGTTGCTATGCCACCATACAAAGAATAAAGAATTAACGCGATAATCAGTAGAAAGGGTAAAATTTTGGGCAGAATTTCAAATTTTTCTTTCCAGCTATAGCCTTTATCACCCAGTTTAAAATGAAAGCCATTGCGCTTGGCATAATATAAAGACCATGCCATAAAGAAAACAGTGAGCATAATGCCGGGAATAATGCCGGCAATAAATAAACGTCCAATGGATGTTTCAGTCGCAATACCATAAACAATCATGGTAATACTGGGTGGAATTAAAATACCTAACGTACCACCCGCGGCAATGGCACCGGTTGCGAGGCTGTCCGGGTAACCGCGTTTTTGCATTTCGGGTATACCCATTTTTCCAATCGCCGCACAAGTTGCCGGAGACGAACCACTGAGCGCAGCAAAAATAGAGCAAGCACCAATGTTAGAAATAATCAAACCACCGGGCACTTTATATAACCAGCGCTCAAGTGTTTCATATAAGTCGCTGCCGGCACGCGATGAGGCCACAGCAGCACCCATTAAAATAAACATTGGAATAGACAACAAGGCGAATTCGTTAAGGCCACCAAAGAGGGTGTCGGCCATAACACTCAGGCTATCAACGCCATCAAAAATAACCAGAAACACAATGGCGACAATACCTAATGAAAAGGCAACCGGCACACCGGATAACAAAACCATAATTAAAACGAAGGCGACTAATAAACCTATATATAATGGACTCATTGCAGTGACTCCTTCGATCCGGCTGGGCCAACGTTTTTGTTGATACCAAAGGGCATATCTTCGCCGCGAATTAAACTAAGAATATCGGCAACGTATTGTAGTGAGAGTACCGCAAAACCAAAGGGCAGAGAAAAATACGGAATCCATAAACGCACTCCCCAGATAGAATCTGAATGCCATTTATTAACCCATACCTCGTACCAGAATTCATAACCTAACCAGGTAATGATTAAACAAAACGAAAGTGATAAAAAAGAAGCGAACATAGCGAGCATGAATCGCCCTTTGTGTGGAAGATACATCGGTATTAAATCGACATTTACATGGCCACGGGTGAGGAGCACATAAGGGCTGCCAATAAACGTTGCCGCAATTAACAGGTAAGTAACAAATTCGGTTTGCCAGACAGACGAGGCTTCAATAACATAACGCATCCAGACCATTTGCACGACAACCAGAACGGATGTAAAAATCATTGCAGCAGAAACAATACCGCAAGCAATGGATAACTTCGAAACAAGATTAATAAAATTTTTCATATAAAAGGCTATCCGGCTCTTGGTAATGGTTGGTATAGAATAAAGTTGGTATTTGAAATAAAAAATTAAAAATTAAAAAAGACGGTCGATATGTGTAGAATAACGACCGTCTATATAAAACCTAACCCATGAAGTGCCTTCAGTGCAGGTTAGGTAGCTTTTACAATATACGAGTCATTGCGAGCGATAGCGCGGCAATCTTGCGTACGTTGGATCCACGCATAAAGAAGATTGCCGCGCTATCGCTCGCAATGACGTGCACTTTACTTAACAGATAGCGCCATATCAAGCAATTCACGACCACCTTTAACTTTGTCGGCAAACTGTTTGTACGATGTTTTATCCGCAATTGCGCGCCAAGCTGCAGCTTGTTCGGCTGACATAGTAACCACTTTCACACCGGCTTTTGTATAAGCATCAACCAGTTTCTGATCGGCTTTTTTCGCGCCTTCATAAGCAAATTTTTCTGCTTTTTTAGCAGACGCCATAATTTGCTTTTGTTGTGCTTTGTTTAAACGGTTAAATGATTTTTTCGACATCAAGATGGGTTCATACATAACCCAAAGTGCGTTTTCGCCTGGTGCGGTTAAGCATTTTACTTGTTCATAAATACGGTAAGACACAAGACTCGCCGAACTGGTGTTAGCACCATCCAATACGCCAGTTTGTAAACCGGAATAAATTTCCGAACTTGGCATTTTTGCAATCGATGCACCGGCACCGGCTAACATTTGATTAAACGCTTTACCGGCTGCACGGAACGTTTGGCCTTTAGCGTCTTCTGGATTAAGTATGCAGTTTTTCTTCGAAACAAAACCACCTGCTAACCAGGTATCGGCTAAAACAATAACACCGGCATTATTAATAATTTTACGAATACGCTTCATAAATGCAGACTTATTTAAACGTTGGGCATGCTCATGGTTTTTAACCAGGCCAGGCATGAGGGTTAAATCGAATTCAGGATGGCGACCGGCTGCATACGCTAAAGGAAAAGCTGTAATATCCAGTTGGCCTTTAGTGATAGCCGACCATTGTTCTTTTGGTTTGTATAAAGATTTACCCGGGTAAACTTTAATTTTTAAACCGAGGTTTGCATCATTCATATCACGCGCAATCATTTGAACCATTTCATCACGTAAATCACCTTTACCCCCTGGCCATTGATGCGATGCTTTTAATTCTTTGCCGGCGCTACTCGCGACTCCGGAAACGCCTAACAGTGCGGCGGCTACCAACAGGGGTAGTAGTTTCGATTTACTTAATTTCATTATTTATCTCCTCGTTACGCTGTGAAAGTTCTTTATTTTGTTTTGACTTCTTCGGTTTTATTTTCAACCAGTGACTGCCACTGCTTGTGTAAATGGTTTTGCATGTTCTTGTCGGCTAAATCCGGATCATGATTGCGAAAGGCCAGCATGATCTTACGATGTTCATCTACCGAGGCCTGCAAGCGGCCGGGTATGGTTAACTGCATGTGTCGGGCTAATCTTAAAATCTTGCGTAAATCACCAATGATGCGTTGTAAGGTTCGGTTACCGGATAAATCCTGCACGGCCTGGTGGAACACAAAATTCTGTTCGTAGTAGTTATCAATTTCGCCAGTACTGGCGTACTGCTCGAGGTTTGCGTGCATGTCTTCGAGTATTTTTAAATCTTTATCGGTACAGTTTTCAACCGCTTCGCGTGCGCATAAACCTTCCAGCACTGCCATCACCGGAAACAAATCATTCAGTTCTTCTTTATCCATACTGCGAACAAAGCTGCCTTTACGCGGAATGAGTTCAATCAAACCTTCACTGCTTAATACTTTAAGGGCTTCACGTAAGGGGGTACGGCTAATACCGTAACGTTCACATAGGGCCATTTCGTCAATCGGGTCACCCGGTCGTAGCTCTTGCTGATAAATCTGGGCGCGTAAACGATCGGCTACCTGAATATACAAAGCCTGACTTTGAATCTGTTCGGTCATTCCAATACCAATTTAATTGTAAAAAACATTAGCGCTCTTAGTATTAATAATTCATAATTATGAATTACGGATGCAGTCTACTTGCATCATCTTTTACGGTCAATAACGAAGTTAAACAATGAACCACAATATATATAGTGTCTTTGAGCAACATTTCCCCCCATCCCGAGAGGCAGTCTTTATTGAAACGCCAGCAGGGGAAACCTATACCTATGCCACGTTAGAGCAGCAAGTCTGTAAAATCGCGAATTTATTGACCATTCTGGGCGTATCAAAGGGTGACCGGGTTGCCGTTCAGGTTGAAAAATCACCCCAGGTGCTGTTTTTGTACCTGGCCTGTCTTCGCGCCGGGTTTATCTATATCCCCCTCAACACCGCCTATACCGAGACTGAGTTGAGCTATTTTCTGGGTGATGCCGAGCCTTCCATGGTGGTGTGTGATTCGACATCTCTGGAATTATTTGCCCGTATCGGCTACAAATCGAACCTGAAATATATCTACAGCCTCGATGCAGATGGGGATGGCAGCCTTATGTCGGCCGCTGAAAATATGTTGGCCAGACTGACCACCGCCAACAGCGCTAAAGATGATATTGCCGTTATCCTATACACCTCCGGCACCACCGGGCGCCCCAAAGGGGCCATGATTACCCACGGCAATCTCGCCGCGAACGGCCTGGCCTTGCAAGAAGTTTGGCAATGGCAACAAAACGATGTGCTGTTGCATGCCTTACCGGTGTTTCATATCCACGGTTTATTTGTAGCCTGCCACAGTGTGTTACTGGGCGGCAGTAAAATGTTGTTTGTCGACAAGTTCGATGCAAAAACCGTTATGCAGTTACTGCCCAGGGCCACCGTGTTAATGGGCGTGCCCACGTTTTACACCCGCTTACTGGAACAACCCGAGTTTAATAAAGCCCTGTGTAAAAACATGCGCGTGTTTATTTCCGGTTCTGCACCGTTACTAGAACAAACCTTTGAAGAGTTCCAGCAACGCACAGGCCATACCATTCTCGAACGCTACGGCATGACCGAAACAGGAATGAATACCTCCAACCCCATCGACGGAGCGCGGCTTGCCGGTACAGTGGGTTTGCCCCTACCGGGGGTAACGGCGCGTATTGTTGATGAAAATAATCAGCCAGTCACGGGTAACACCGTCGGAATACTCCAGGTTAAAGGCGATAATGTTTTTAAAGGTTACTGGCGCATGCCGGAAAAAACCGCAGAAGAATTTACCCATGATGGTTTTTTTATAACTGGCGATTTAGCCAGCTATAACGAACAAGGGTATATTTCTATTGTGGGTCGAAACAAAGACATGGTCATTACCGGTGGCTATAACGTTTACCCGAAAGAAATTGAATTAATACTCGATGAAATAGACGGCATAAAAGAATCGGCCATTATTGGTTTGCCACATAAAGACTTTGGCGAAGCGGTGACGGCAATCATTGTTCCCGAGAACATGGATATAATTCCCGGTACACTGCACATTATCGATATCCTCAAACAACAACTCGCCAACTACAAAGTACCAAAGAAAATTATTGTACTCGAACAACTCCCACGCAATACCATGGGCAAAGTACAAAAAAATGTCTTACGCGAACAATTCAAAACACTCTGGCAGTAAGCTCGTTACCTAATAGTATTGTCATTGCGGCGGTAGCTTGTCATTGCGAGCAACAGCGCGGCAATCTGTTCTTTTGTCCTTGCGCGGCAATCTATTCTTATAACCACTCTCCCCACAAAATCTGATCCCATTCTTAATCCCGTTATGCTATTGTTGGGTGTAGGGTTATTAAAAAGATAATAAAAATAAGGACTTACAAGGCTAAGCTATCCATTTTGCGCAAAAAATTGTGTCTATGCCGCGGATCTGAGGGGATAGAGTGTATACCTTATATATATCGGATTTGTGCGGTGCTGGGTGAGGCCTGTTAATTAAGGGTTTACGGCGGTAGAACTGATAAGATTAAGAATATAAAACGATTAGAATAATGACTCCACCAACAGATAAACTCGAAGAAGAAACTCACGAAGAGAGCGATGCAAAACTAGAAGCTGCTGGTTGGATAATTCAATAAAAGTGGACGGAAGGATTTACAAATGAATACTTGGTTAAAATTAAATCCCTCCGTATCCTTTTTTATTAAATGATCACAGGTGAAATCAAAAATCATGGGAGCTGAATAGTTATGAAAAAAGGATCTTTGTCTGATTATTTTGATGGTGTGGTTGCAAAACGCTTAAGTGGAGTAGAGTCAAATCCAGGCCAGTCAAACCAACATGAGTTTAATGGAGTTAAACCTTTACAAAAATTACTTGGTAATAACAAGTTAGCGGATTGTTCGACAAAGTTTGTCTGGCTAGGAGAAGAAAATGAAGGGGTATCTGATGATTCTGCTGTAACTTGGTATGACTCACGTGAAAATCACCCAAAAAGATCAGAGTTTCGTCTTTATTTTCGAAGTAACCCAGTGATGGAGCTGGCAAGTACCGGAGATCTTTTAATCGTTGCGAAAAGGCCATCGGGTGAACTCATGATTATAATAGCTGCGGCAGGAAGCACAGTAGAAAATCAGTTGTTGTGGTTGTTTGGTGTGCCGGTACAACTTGGAACAGGTTTTGAGTACAGAGATTTTGATGATGGCGAAGATATAGAAGTCGATTTCACTACCAGATATATTCTGGATGAATTAGGTATTGAGGTTGAAGAACCAGAAGCTGAAAGACTGGATGCTTTGCTTGAAAAATTTGAGGGATCATTTCCAACAACAGCTGTATTTTCAGCTTTTACTCGCGAAACGATACCAGAAGTTAATCCGCTGGATGGACCTGACGCTGCGTTATTAGCCTGGATGGAACAAGAGGAAAAATTATTTCGGAGAATGGAGAGGCACATTGTATCTGATAGGCTTAAAGCTGGGTTTACTTATGAGGAAGAGGCTGATGTAGATGGATTTATTAAGTTTTCATTGAGTGTTCAGAATAGGCGAAAATCTCGTAGTGGCTATGCATTTGAAAATCATCTTGAAGAAGTATTTAAGACTTGTTGCCTTAAATATGATCGCCAAGCTGTAACAGAGAATAAGTCAAAGCCAGACTTTCTTTTCCCAAGTGAAGCGGAATATCACAATAGTGATTTTCCATCATCAAGACTCACTATGTTGGGAGTGAAATCAACATGTAAGGATAGATGGCGTCAGGTATTGTCAGAAGCAGCCCGTATATCAGATAAACACTTGATAACTCTTGAGCCAGGAATAAGTGAAAACCAGACTAATGAAATGGTAGCGAATAGGCTTCAATTGGTTATACCTCGCGGTTTGCATGAAACATATAGAGATAACCAGCAAAAATGGTTAATGGATTTAGATGAATTTATTGCTTTGGTCAAAAGTAGGGAACTTTAAAGTGGATTATCTGTTGTGGAAGCCACTGTAAGATAAGCAATGAAGAAGAATTTATTCAGATAAGTCCTCAATTAGGTTGTATCTGGGACTAAAAAGGGAAATAATTACCTAAATATTTCCCATTTAATAGAAAGAAGAATGATGGACAAAAAAGTTTCAACCATAGATTTACTCTCCCTTGCTCTTGAGCGTTATTCCTCTCTTGATATTGCTAGAAAGCTAAACGTAACGCCTAAAACTGTTCGTAATTGGGAAATTAAGGAAGATGGTCCTCCCGAATATAGAATAAACCAACTACAGAGCTTGCTCTTTGGAAATGAAAGAAGGGTAGATGATGTTGCTCCATTTACTTTCATAGATCTCTTTGCTGGTATCGGAGGAATCCGTATGGGCTTTGAGAAAAATGGAGGAAGATGTGTTTTTACAAGTGAGTGGGATAAATATTCAGTTAAAACCTATTGTGAGAACCATGGCACTGACCATCCAATTGTTGGAGATATAACTAAAGTTATTGTTGATGACATCCCTGACCATGACGTTTTGTTAGCAGGATTCCCTTGTCAGCCATTTTCTATAGCTGGAGTATCAAAGAAAAACTCTCTAGGAAGAGTGCATGGCTTTGAATGTAAAACTCAGGGTACATTATTTTTTGATGTGGCACGGATAATAAACGAGAAACAACCAAAAGCTTTTCTTTTAGAGAATGTTAAAAATTTAATGAGTCATGATAAGGGAAGAACCTTTAAAGTTATAAAGGAAACCCTCCAAGAAGAGTTGGGTTATCAAATATTTACTAAGGTTATAGATGCTAAAGGTTTTGTTCCCCAGCATCGTGAGCGAATCTATATTGTTGGTTTTCGTGATGAGACAGATTTTTCATGGGATGCATTTAAGACTAGAGCAAAAGATTCGAAAACAATGGGGGACATCTTACATCCTCAAAATGGTAGTGAGGATTCAGAAAAAGATACCTTGAAGAATTACATTGTAGGAACTAAAGGAAAAGCTGATGATAAATATATCCTGAGTGATAAGTTATGGAAATATTTATATGGCTATGCTGCTAAGCATAAAGCAAAAGGAAATGGCTTTGGTTATGGTATGGTTACAAAAAAAAGCACGGCTCGTACTTTATCCGCTCGTTATTATAAAGACGGATCAGAAATTCTTATCAATAGAGGAAAAGGGAACCCTAGAAGACTAACTCCTCGTGAATGCGCGAGATTGATGGGATATCCTGATAGTTTTAAGATTCCAGTTTCCGATACACAGTCATATAAACAGTTTGGTAATTCTGTAGTTATGCCTGTAATTAAAGAAATCGCAAGGATTATGAAGCCTCATATTTTGACTCTTATAGAAGAGGAAAAAGGTCGAGCTCACCAGTATGCTCTCCTGAATCAGTGACTGATGTAGTAGATAAAAAAACTCGTAGTCGGATGATGTCTGGTATACGTAGCAGTAATACGAAGCCTGAAATTATTACAAGAAAAGCTCTGCATGCACTTGGTTACCGATTCAAGTTAGATAGTAAGGTTGGAAAAATTAAACCTGATATTGTTCTTCGAAAATATAAGATCGCAGTCTTTACACATGGTTGTTACTGGCATCAGCATGACAGTTGTAAACTTGCTTATTCAGATCGGAACTATTCTGCTAAATGGAAAAAAAAGTTCGTTGATAATAAACAGCGTGATAAACGTGTCTCAGAACAGCTAAAGACGGAGGGATGGAGGGTCGCAGTTATTTGGGAATGTGTAACTCGCAATGTGAATTCATTTGAAAAAATTATCGATAATCTGAATATCTGGATTAAAAATGGTAAGAGCCAGTACTTTGAATCTAAATAATTCATCGGGTCGGACCAATCTAACTAACTGAATACTAATGGGGCAAGCGTTGAAACAAACCAATATAAAGCCTTAGAATGGCTATTTCATACTCTATATGGCTACTATAACAATGAAGTACCATGGCTAGAGTGAATCGATCTAATTTGCACAAATCATGAGTGCACATTGCGATACTTCTTCATGAAGTTTTGATACTATTGCTACATGGTTGAGTGAAATATCAGCAATAACGAACTAGCTAAAACAATATCTATTACATGGAGTGTATAAATTATGTTACCTAAACAGTCTTTAAATACCGATACTATTCTTTACCGGGTTCAACCTGGCGATAGCCTGAATAAAATTATAAATAATTATTACGGGAAAGTTCCCCTGCAAAAACGTAATGATATTATTGCTACCATTCAGGCAGACAATCCGAAGCTTAAAAACCCGGATAGGATTCAGGCAAACCAGTTATTACAAATAGACATCCCGCCACAGTATTGCGCGACACCCAGAGCACAAAAATTAACACCACTTCTTAATATTGATAAAGCACTTTTAAAACCGTTACAGCAGCAATATCAAGTTGCTTCGCCTAAAGAGAAAAGAACGATATCTCTATTAACACCGATGATGATTGGTACTGGTGCTGCGACTACAATGATTGATAAAACATTTCAAACTAATACGCCATTAGTAGCCAAAATTGCTGAACTTTATAATGAATATAAAGAAAATAAAATAACCAAAGGCCAGTACGATAGTGGGCGTAAAGCATTACTTACCAAATTAAAAACTAATCTTGGACCTATAAACGCTTTACTTAATGGCAAGAAATCTCCCAATGAAGTTATACGTATTTCTCGTACAAAAGGGAGTGTCCCAACCAGGAATATTACCCAACAAGTAGCAAAAATGAGTAAGTTATCTAGAGTAGCATCTGGTGGAGGCTTTGTACTCTCTATTGCAGGATTAGGTATTGCGTGTAACCAAATTGCGAATACAAGTGATGTGCAAGTTAAAAATGAAATATTTGTTGAAAGTGTTGGAGGATTTGCAGGTGGTTTAATCTATGCTACTTCGGCAACTTTAGTACTTGCCATTATGGCAACGCCTGTTGGGTGGGTAGGTGCACTTATTATTGGTGTGGGTGGAGGACTTGCAGGAATAGGTGCTGGGTATGGTGCTAAAACTTTATACACAACACGTGGGAATAAAATAGATCTTACTAAAATAACTAAGGTAAATCAGTTATGCCGGTAATGGGAACTTTTGAATGGCTGACAATGGGATTGATAGCAACGGTACCATATATGTTATTAATAATTTTGGTACAGCATGTTTTAGGTTATTACCTTTCAAAAAAATATGATCCTCATTTTTTTAAATCACCTTATTTCACTGAAGGTGAGGTAGCGGTTTATAGTTCCTGGCCTTTAAGTTTAATTCGTTATGCTACATATATCGTTTTTGCTGGTTTTCCGTGGCTAGTTCAGAAAAGACGTTTTAAAGGCCATGCTTCACCATATTTGCCAGGTGCTTACCTAAAGTTAGGCTGCCAGTTATGGTTGATATGTACAGTATTAGGTATCCTTTCAGTTCCAACTTTATTCTGGCTTATGTGGTTACAGCCGGTTACTGCATAACTCTTTAGTAAGAGATAGTTATATAAAGCTATTAAACAGGCCATGATTGAGACTCAGAACAACTATTCTATATTCTAGTGGATACTTTAAGGATGACGTATCCTGACTAGAGCTCATCGAACTTATCTCCCTTAGCCAAACTGCATAATCTTGCATGATAATCCGTAATAGTCTGGCAATATATTCCGCATTAATCTTGTATTATAATCCGTAATAGTCTGGTATTGTAGTCAGCAATACTCTGGTAAATATATAAATAAGTTACTATTGGTAGATTTATTTCACATTAACAATGACTTAGGAGGTTGTTGTGGCAAAAACAGGAAACCAACTTCTTGCTGAGGCGCTTACCGCTGTTAGTGAAAAAGTGATTGGTAATATTGTTCATTCGAAGAATATGAAGCCCAAGCAGCAAGCTTTGCTGGTTAAAAATGGCTATTTGAAGCCCATTATTAAAGGTTGGTATTTGCTGGATGCCGATTTAACTGCCCAGGAAACAGGTAATTCGGCATTGTGGTTTGAGTCACTCTGGTCTTTTATGACTCAATATTTAACTAATCGTTTTGATAATAATTATTGGCTTAGTCCCGAAGCCTCTCTCGATATTCATACAGACAGTAATGAGCTGCATAAACAAATAGTGGTATTTGTTGAAAATGGAACAGAGGATATTATTAAGCTCCCCCTTGATATGAGTATTGTGGTAACCAGAGCCAAAGAAATGCCAGAAGGTTTGATTGAATATAGGGGATTAAAAGTATATACGCTTGAGACTGCGCTTGCTAAGTCCGTACCTAGATCTTTTATTGTAAACCCCATCGGTATACAAGTCGCGATGCGGAATGCAAACTTTGAAAAATTGACAGAGGCATTATTGCGATTACAGAACATTGCATCAGCAGGACGGATAATTGGAGCATACGATGCTTTGACAATGCGAGCGGAAAGCAAAAAATTAGAAACCATAATGAAAGGTGTATTCGAAAATATTAAAGTAGTAAACCCATTTGAAATAGTCCCGGTTATATTGGGTGTTAAAAGAAAAGAATCTGCAAGCGCTAGCAGAATAAGAGTGATGTGGCAAAATATGCGACAAATAATTATTAAGAGCACTGATAAATTTGAACCGAAGATTGATTTTTATGCAAATTCTTTTAATAAAACATTAGATATGATTAATGAGATTTACATTCATGATGCTTATAATTCATTATCGATTGAAGGGTATAAAGTAACACCGGAATTAATTCAGCGTGTTAGTAATAATGATTGGTCACCGGAGACAATTGAAAAAGATTATGAAGCTAAAAACGCCCTTGCTGCAAAAGGATACTATGATGCTTTTAATAAAGTTAAGGAATCTTTAACAGAAGCCTATCACAATGAAGATCTAAATTATTTAATTGATGTCGGAATTACACAATGGTATACCGCATTATTTAAGCCTTGTGTAACGTCTGGAATTATTAGCGAGTTAGAGTTAGCGGGCTACAGAAAGGGGGCGATGGTCATTAGAGGATCAAGACATGCACCTCCAGCAAGTGAACAACTTATGGATTGTATGACTGCCTTTAAGGAATGCATTGCAGAAGAGGATTCCTTTTTAGTTAAAGCCATTTTAGGGCATTTGTTTTTCGGCTACATTCATCCATATTTTGATGGTAATGGAAGAACGGCGAGATTTTTGATGAACTTTCTTCTTATCGTTGGTGGATACAGATGGGTTGTAATTAAATTAGAAACGAGAGCAAATTATCTGGCCGCACTTGAAGCTGCATCTATTGATAATAATATTCAACCTTTTGTCGAATTTTTACTGGAAACAATTGAGGAAGGTAAGGAATAACAAATCTTACTGGAAATAATCCAGGAAGGTAAAATCCATGGGGTCAAACTGAAGTTACTCTAGTTTTTCGGACGTCACTTTCCGATTGAATTCAAACCCTATAGAGCCTATTGCGCTAGATACTATTTGTAATGTGGGTGTTTTCATTGGATTTTGAGCCGAAAGACTGCTATATTCGGCTCATAATATGATTCAATTAGCAGGTTTAATCGGCTCAAAACGAAGAAAATGACTCCTTTATATATATACCAGCATAAGCAGTGGCCCAACTTCAGTTGGGATATGACGGTGTTACAGCCGCGATTAGATGCGGTTCGACTACAACAAGGGCAACTTTTGGGGCAATTGAACATGTTGCCGGGCGGAGATGAATCACAAGCGCAGCTTGATACTCTCATTCAAACAGCTATCCGGACAAGTGAAATTGAAGGTGAAAATTTAAATGTCAGCTCGGTGCGTTCATCCGTCGCTAAACAATTAGGGCTCATGCAAGCAGGGCTACCACCATCAACACCACAAACGGATGCTCTCGTTCAAATGTTACTTGATGCAACGTCACAGTTAGAACAGCCACTATCATTGGGTAAGTTATTTGAGTGGCAAGCGGCATTATTTCCAAATAATGATACGACTATAAACCCTGTTCTACTGGGTGCGTTACGTGATGCGACGCCTATGCAAGTGGTGTCTGGGCGAGTGGATAAACCAAAAGTACACTTTGAAGCACCCCCGCGTGAACAATTAGATACCGAGTTAAATCAATTTTTAGATTGGTTTAATCATCCTCCTAAAAATTTAGACAGTTTGTTGCGCGCTGGCATTGCTCACTTGTGGCTAATAACATTACATCCTTTTGACGATGGTAATGGCCGCGTGACTCGCGCTATTACGGATAGAACGTTGGCCCAGGCTGAGCAACAAAGTATTCGCTATTATTCATTAAGCGCTGCCATCATGGCGAGAAGAAAAGAATACTATGACGTATTAGAAGCAACTCAAAAAGGAGGGGTTGATATAACACTCTGGTTAAGTTGGTTCTTAACGGTGCTACAAGATGCAATAGTGCAAGGGCAGCAACGTTTTCAACGTGTTTTAAAAAAGGCACGTTACTGGCAAACGCATGCACAAACGCCTTTAACTGAAAGGCAAATAAAAATACTTAATCGTTTACTTGATGCCGGCGTGGGTACCGAGTATGCAGAAGAATTTGAGAACGGTATTAATGCAAGTAAGTATCTGGCTATTGCTAAAGTGAGTAAGGCAACGGCAACGCGTGAATTAAAAGAATTGGTAGAAAAAAGTTGTTTAAAAAAATTACCAGGGGGAGGGAGAAGTACACGCTATACACTTGCGTGGTGATTGATGAAAAATTCATGGGGTCAAACCTTACATTTGACGTCTATTGAAATACCTGGCAACGGTGAGTCGAGCTGCAAAGGAATATGAATGTAAAATGTAAGGTTTAATCCCGTTAGTTCGTTGCCCCCTCCAATGTGTTATATTATGAAGTACATTTTCTTCTTAGCTCACCATTTATCTTATGAAAAATAAACAATCCCAAATAACCGCTCCAACCGTGTTGGCACTAAACGATCTCGCAAAGTTAGCAGACTACTCGTTGTTGGACACACTCAAATCCGATCCTGACGCAAAAGCAAACGGCGCTGACCACGCACCACGACAAGTCTTTTCGGGGCACTATGTTCCCGTTAATCCTACGCCAATCGTTGAGCCCGAGTACGTCGCACACAGCAAAAATTTTTTCCACGAACTTGGCTTTGCCGACAGCATGGCAGAGTCAGCTGATTTCGTTCGACTATTTACCGGCGACCTCTCGCAGGTTCCGGAACCGATGCGCAAGGTTGGTTGGGCCACGGGCTACGCACTTTCCATCTTTGGTACCGAATACACCCAACAGTGCCCGTTCCAAACCGGCAATGGATATGGCGACGGTCGCGCAGTTTCCGTAATTGAGGCTGTTATCAATGATCGACGCTGGGAAATGCAACTGAAAGGTGGCGGTCGTACGCCATATTGCCGCGGCGCGGATGGTCGTGCTGTGCTGCGTTCGAGTGTGCGGGAGTTTTTGGCACAGGAACACATGCACGCGCTCGGCGTTCCAACGTCACGGTCTTTGAGTTTATACGTTTCGAAAACGGAAAAGGTTCAACGACCCTGGTACTCGGAGGGTTCGCGATCGAGGGAACCCGATAAGATGATATCAGAGCCGGTCGCGATTTCGACGCGCGTTGCACCGTCATTCCTTCGGGTCGGCCAAATCGAGCTCTTCGCTCGACGTGCCCGAAAGAAGGAACACCCGGATGCGATGGAGGAACTCGAGAAGATTGTGTTGCACCTAATTGATCGTGAGTACGATAACGTTATTAATAATAAATTAAGCACTGCCGAGAAAGTGGTGTTGCTCGCGCGGGCGTTCCGCAGCCGACTTACCTCACTTGTGGCGAACTGGATCCGTGTTGGTTATTGCCAGGGCAACTTCAACAGCGACAACTGTGCGGCCGGTGGCTTCACACTAGACTACGGTCCATTCGGATTCTGCGATGTATTTGATCCTCAATATCAACCCTGGACGGGGGGCGGAGAACACTTCTCGTTCTTGAATCAACCTGTCGCAGCGGAACGCAACTTCGGTATGTTTTGTGCGGCGTTGCAGCCATTACTGGAGTCAGATTCTGGTTCTCTAGCGGGTGCCATGCAACAACTTAACGAGATTCGAAATGGCTTTGGACAAGTGATGCAAGAGGAAATGGAAAAGATGTTTGCGGCCAAACTTGGACTTGCTACGTTTAACGCGGCGTTGTTCAATGAACTTGCTACGCTTATGATGCAAACGTCAGTTGATTACACGATTTTCTTTCGCGAGCTCTCCTCGATACCGGATGATACTGGCCCACTTAAAAAAAGCTTCTATAAAAATGTGAATGAAGAGATGGACAAGCGTTGGACTGAGTGGCTCACAAAATGGAAATCGCTTATTACAAATACGCCGCACACTCTTGAAGATATTTCAGAACAGATGAAACTCGTCAACCCAAAATACATTTTGCGAGAGTGGTTGGTTGCGCCTGCGTATCAGCAAGCGGTTACGGGAAACTACGCTCTCGTTCGAGAGTTACAAGAAGTCATGACGCAGCCTTACGCCGAGCAGTCGAAGGACGTGGAAGAGAAATACTATAGGCTGAAGCCGTCTGAGTTCAGTGAGCTTGCGGGAGTGTCGCATATGAGTTGCTCTTCTTAAATTTCTAGGGTCAAACCCTGAGGGATCCCCACAAAATTTGCCATTGCCAGCCATTGCCGGTCATTGCGAGAAAGTACTGAAAAACAAGCGTTTTTCAGTACTGACGTGGCAATCTGCTTGTGAATACCGCTTCTCTTTCAGATTGCCGCGCTCACTTTGTTCACTCGCAAAGACATACTTTATTACTAAATATCAGTGTTTTTATCTAAACGATTGTTTTTATTTTTAATTTTGTGGGGATACCTTAGGATCAAACCTTACATTTTACATAGTGTGATTTGTAAGGTTGGGTATGCTTTGATACTATCATAAAGAGCTTATCTAGCGGGTCCAGTAATGAAAATAATTATAAATCTATTATTACTCTTTGTTTTTTTGTTCACTTCAATAAGTTGTTATGCGGAAATTTATCGTGAAGTGGATTCGTCCGGCCATGTTACTTTCAGTAACAAACCTTCGGTATCTGCAACAACTAAAATTATCCCTGCAAAAACTGTTGAGCATAAACAAAAAAAATGGATTAAACCAAGTAAGCGCAATAGAACAATAATTCGTCATGAGGATTTGCATAACCTTACGGATAATTTTGACGATGTTATTCTTGATGCCTGGTTATCGGGCTCATCAGATTGTGCAAATAATTTTCAACGTATAGATTTTAAGCATAAAAATTTCCTGCAGTTTTTCTCAGAAAATTCCCCGCTGGTTATACCGATTGTAAAGCGCAACGGTAAATCTTTTGATTTGTATTATTCTACTAAGGTTAAATATCAGTTTGATAGCAAGCAATACGCCTTACTTGTTTATCGCACTAATTCAAAACCGAGGGTTTTATACATTTGTGCTAAAGAGGATGTTCCACAAGATTACAAAGACCATTTTGATGTTTATAGTATTAATCAGGAATTTCTTGCGGAGCAAAGTGCTGGCGGCAGTGTTGAAATAAAAGATGGCGCTAAATTTTTATTGCAAGAGTGTCGGCGTGCGTTTGAGGCTAAAGAATATGATGTTGCCCGAAGTACCTGTGCATTGGCTGCAGCAAACAAAAAAAATATAGCAGCGAATCATTATTTGGGTATGTTATATCGATTTAACTCAGGGGGGAAACTGAATTTTAAAACAAGCTACCAGTATACTTTGGTAGCGGCGAATGCCGGTTTTAGCCCAGCCTATACCTGGGTGGGTTGGCATTATCACTTTGCTAAGGGTGTTCCGCAAAACTTTGAAAAAGCTCTGCAATGGAGCATTGCATCTGTTGATGCAGGGAATCTGGAATCTGCAAAAACAGTCGCAAGTTTTTACATGCAGGGTAAAGGCGTTAAAAAAGATTATGCACAAGCCGCCGTTTGGTTAACGATTGCTGCGAGAGCAGGTGATGCGCATGCTCAGAACAAGCTTGGCTGTATGTATGCCAATGGCGTTGGCGTTAAACAGGATTACAAACTAGCACATGAGTGGATACTTAAGTCTTATTATCAGCATAATGCTAAGGCAACCTATAATCTAGCGGTGTTGTATGAACACGATAAGGTTGTTAAAAATGGTAAAGGGTATTCTATTGGTTTATACAAGGATGCTAAAAAGCGAGGCATAAACAAAATTTCAGATATTATTGATATTCAGGATCGTGTCTGGTTAACTAAGTTATAATAAGTTAGTCTAATAAACAAGAAACCCATCTTAGAATAAGCAAGACACTGAAGTTACCCTTGTTTTTGCGATGGCCGAAAAACTAGGGTAACTTCATTCTGCCCCCTTTTTTGTTTGTTGTTAGTCTAAATACGGCCATAACAGGTGCAGGCTTTTTTCATCAAGTTCATAGGGAGAATCAATATAGAAAACATTTCCTGTTACATCACGAATAAGAATTAAATTTTTATTTAACACCTGAGGCCAATAATCAATTTGCGTTTGAAATTTATAGGGCCCTTGCTCGGTTACAACGGTCCAGCTTCTTATTTCAAATTCTGCATGAATTTTTTGAATTGAAATAATTTTCATCATAAACGTTGCAGCTAATAAAGATTCGTTAACTGCTTGAAATGATTTTGAGTCTAACTCTGATAGCGATTTTATTAAAAAAACTTCTTTACCGTGTTTGTCACGGATTGAAATAAACTCATTATTTTTCATCCATGGGAAACATAGTGACGGAGTCACTACGGTGGTTTCTGACGTTGACGGTTTAAATACCAAATCACCATTATCATTTAGTCCAAACAGAGAATTAGTTTCTTTGATATCTGATGTTGCTGTCATATTCATATTGTTATCCTGATTTTATACCGCATACATTTCATGCATCTCATGTTGTAATGTGGTTAATCGTCGATAGATGCCATGTTCTTTTTCTAATAAATCAGCATGGCTACCTTGTTCAACTAATTCCCCATCTTGTAAAACAAAGATACGATTGGCTTTACGTAAAGTCGATAATCTATGTGCAATAGCAAAAACAGTTCGACCTTCAACTAAATGATCTAGTGCATCTTGAATATTTTTTTCCGTTTCAGAATCAACACTACTGGTTGCTTCATCTAAAATTAAAATTTTAGGATCAACAATAATTGCACGAGCAATCGAAATTCGCTGTCTTTCTCCACCTGATAAAGTTAAACCACGTTCACCAACAATAGTTTCGTAACCGTGCGGCAATCTGCAGATAAAATCGTGTGCATTAGCTGCACGCGCGGCATCAATTACCTCTGAAAGTGATTTGGTTTTATCTGCGTAGCGGATATTATCCAAAATTGTGCCGTGAAATAAATACGGATCTTGTAGTACCATACCAATTTGCTGTCGATACATATCAATATCAAGTTTGTTAATCTCGATACCATCGATTAAAATGCTACCACTATTGTGCTCATAAAACTGGGCAATGAGATTTGTTATGGTAGATTTCCCTGCACCTGATGACCCCACTAAGCCAATCATTTCACCTGGCTTAACTTTAAATGAAATATCTTTTAACACTTTCCTGATTCCATCATAGGCAAATGATACATTTTGAAACTCAATTTCACCTTTTAATGGCGACAGTTTAATGGGGGAGTCGCTTTTTTTAATTTCTGGTTCAGTATCCATCACTTCAAATACCCTGTGAGCAGAACTTGTGGCACGATTAATCATCCTCATGAGCATGCCAATGGCTTCCATTGGTTGAAAATACATTCCCATATACAACAAAAATGCTAAAAAAGTACCAAACGATAGTGGCGCAAGCGATGTCGTGCCATCGTCAAACAATCGGGGAATCGCAAACCACCAAACTGCTACCAGGGTTAAATGCAACGCAAGTAAAATACGTGGCCAAAATTTTGTCCAGGTCCGATGGACTTCATTAAACTGATTCGTCGTTACATTATTTTGGTTATTAAATTTAGTAATTTCATCTTTTTCCTTATTAAACGCTTTAACAACACGAATACCTGGAATTGTATCCGATAATATTTCAGTTATTTTAGACCAGGTACGCCAGGCTTTTGTAAAAATTCGATTAAGTGTTCGACTATGTAAAACAAACGACCAAAGCAGGAAGGGGATTGGGATAATAACGACTAGTCCCAAACGCCAGTCCAGTACCATTAACACAATACTCAAACCGACAATCATCATTGCGGCTAACGTGACTTCTACAATTCCAAATGCCAGGAAATCCCAAAGGCGATCAGTATCATTACTCACACGAGAAATTAAACTACCCGTTTGTTTTTTTGTAAAGTAATTTAAGCTGAGTTTTTGGATATGAGTATATAATTCTGTCCGTATATCGCGTGCAACATATTCCCCGAGTACCGACATGGTACGTAAGCGTATCCAATGACTAAATTCACGAATGACAAATACTATAACCAGTATTGCTATAATCATACTGCCGGCACTAAGAGCATCATCTCGTGTGATAACACCCTTAATAAAGGGGTTATAAATATCATCGATAATTCTCATGGTTAAAAATGGCACTATCAATGACATCAAAGTAACCACGACAGCAGATATAATTCCAACACTAAGTTGTAGTCGGTATGGCATTAAATAACTCATTAAGCGCCACACAACCGATAATCTATTTGCCACAAACAGGGCTTGCGCTTTACGAATTGGTTGAGCAATAGCCTTGCTATATTCTCTATCAGCATTATCAATTTCTATATCTACATTAGCGAGTGATTGTTGTAAAACAAAAATAATATTGCTAATAGCAAGCCGTTGCCGGTAACTGTACCGAATAATGGGTAGTGTAAACGAAGTAGTATCACAGTCTATTCTTAATGTCGCACAACTTAGTCCAGTGCTATCTTTTACACCTGTAATACTTGAACGTTCAATTAGAAAATTAATCGTTAAGCAGTCCTTATTTTTATCACTTGTATCATTGTTAACGTTAACTAAACATAAATAAGATTGAGTCATTACCAACCAGGCGTTACATAGTTTCATTTGTTCGTCTAAATCAACAAAAGCATAAACGATTACAACTTCACCCTGTAACTGTGAAATCAAATAATCACGAACAGTCTTCGGTAATGAGCCTGGTTGAGTTGTATATTTATTAATAATATTTATATTATTTGGCTTAACGCTAGTATCAAAAGCTAAGTTATCCATTTTTATAACCTTTTTACGTACTGTTCATTAGTATTCAATTGTTACATGTAAAAAAAAAGCCTTCCTGTTTTAGCAGGAAGGCTTTTTTAAACTAAATTAGTCTTCCAATCAGGGGGTAAAATCTACTACTAAAATTCTGGTTGCTGTTAACACTGATAGAGGCATAGTAGAAATGTTATGGTGCATTAAACGGCAATCCGCAGCATAGCGCATTGTAGAGTTGCCTCTATTGCTAGTGTTGAATTGGGTCTTATACATGGGAAACATTCTTTATCTCGAGTTGGATTCTATGAACTTAAACTACGATGATCCACAGTAATTGTCAAACTTGTTTTTGTGACGTAGATGTAACAGTTGCAAATTTGTATCAATATTACCCAGTTAATTCCAATAAGCCCTGGAATTAAATAAATGGGCTCAGATTCTGAGGTATCCGTACAAAATAAAGAATAAAAGAGATCAAAAATCAATAGCTTAGAAAAAGATGCTGATATTCAGTGAGAAAATATGTCTTTGCGAGTGAACAAAGTGAGCGCGGCAATCTGAAAGAAATGATATATTTACAACCAGATTGCCGCGTCAGTACTGAAAAATACATGTTTTTCAGTTCTTCCTCGCAATGACCGGTAATGGTATATTTTGTGGGGATCCCTCAGGGTTAGAGTAGAGTATTTGCTAATATGGCTCTTTAAGTTATTATTAAAATAATAACTAACTCAGTGTCACATGTAATCGATATATAACCCCAAAGCCCTGAATTATTTTACCGGATGTTTCTTAACAAAATATGAGAAACTATTTCATTTAGATTATTAAAGACTCTATGAAAGAATATGCTATTTAAAAACGCACCTGATAAATTTTGGGATCTCATCTCGTCTAAATATGCTGCTTCGCCTATTTCAGATAAGTTGGCCTATGAGGCGAAGGTCCAAAAGATAAAAAGCTATTTAACATCAGAACAAGTCGTGTTAGATATTGGTTGTGCAACCGGTACGCAATGCGCTGATATTGCAGATAATGTAAAACACGTAACAGGGATTGATATCTCCAGTAAATTACTTGCCATTGCAGAACAGAGAAAAGCTGAACGTAAACAGGATAATATTGAGTTTATAAAAACGTCGTTATTTGATAAAAATTTTCAAGCCGGTAGTTTTGATGTTGTGCTCGCATTTTATGTATTGCATTTCTTTGAAGATATTGATGCCGTGTTTAAGCGTATTCATGATCTATTGGTGCCCAATGGTGTATTTATTTCTGAAACAGCTTGCTTAGGCGGTAATAATATTATTATCAGAAAGCTTCTGCGTATGGCGGGTAGTATTGGGCTTCTACCAAAAATCAACTTGTTGACGACGAAAAAACTGGAGCAGGCTTTAGAAAAAGCGGGCTTTCGTATTGTTGAAAAGTTTAGTTTCTCTAAATCAAATTCTGAATATACGTTGTTCGCTAAGAAAATGTAGTAAATGGGTTTAGAGTCTGACGGGTTCCCCTATCAATTTTCCATTCCCGGTCATTGCGAGGAAGTACTGAAAAACAAGCGTATTTTTAATACTGACGCGGCAATCTGCTTGTTAATATCTCTTCTCTTTCAGATTGCCGCGCTCACGTTGTTCACTCGCAATGACATACTTTTAAGATTGCCGCGCTCACAGACTGCCGCACTTTGTTCGCAGCTAAAGGTTCAATCGCAATGACATACCAATGTTAAAGGGCTATTTATATTATTGAAAAAGTTGATGCGCCTTGACCAACTCGACAACCTTCTGCGGGCATTTGTCTTCCCATCCTGATGTTTGTTGCTGAATCATTGAGATGACGTCATGAGAATAGATTGTCAGGTAATCATGGTTTATCGAGTTTAGTGGGCGTAGATAGCGGTTTTCAGTTAAGTGCTGAAATAAATGCTGCAGGTTATCCGGGACTTTTAGGTTTTCCAGATTTACTAACGTTCCATCAGCATTCAATGCTGGGGAGATGTATAAACACAAATCATTCTTGAACAATCGACCGAATGATTCGAGAATGCCGCCGGGCAAATGTTCGTAATATTTTTCTGTGAAGATTTCCTTTAATGACGCGGCACCCATCGCCAGTGCAATGGGTTGTTTAGAATAGCGGAATAAGAACTGGGCAAGTCGATAGTACTCACCATAATTTGAAATCAATACATTCTTACCCATTGCACACAGAAGTTCGACTCGACTTAGATAATCGTTAACATCAATATCCGGGCCATCCGTCAGGCTATTCAGGGTTATTTCAGAGATCTCGATCAAATCATTCTGTTGCAGATTGCTATCCGCCAGAAAGGCATCACGAGCACAGTCAAGCAAGTTGATGGTAAACAGTGTGGGTGGTCGAAATCGGCTGCGTTCAACAATCACGGCCTTTTTCCATAACTGCTCGGCGATTTGTACACTCTTGCCATCTGCGGTAAACATGGTTGCCTGGCACATGCCGTGTTCAACGAGGCGTAATGCCATAATGCGATTGTCGACGTTTTCAAAACCGGGGCCTGAGAAATCGATCATGTCAATTTCACACATGTTATCCGTTAACCCATCCATTAAACTGAGTAACAGTGTCTCTGGCGTTTGATACGCATGTAGGGCGGCATAGATTAGGTTAACACCGAGGATACCGAGCGTTTCTTGATCCTGCAGGTTCTTCTGGCCATGCAGATTGACATGTAAATCGATTTGCGAGAAAGCTTCGCGTGGGGCTGTTTGAAAGCGAATACCGAGCCAACCGTGTCCATCTGTTTTATGAGAATAACTTCGCGCTGCAACAGTATTCGCAAATGTGAAAAATCGCGTTGTGTCACCACGTTGATTATCCAGACGTTCAAGCAGCAGTTGATATTCATGTTGCAGCATGGCATGCAGTCGACTTCTACTAACATAACGTGGAGAGGGACCGTAGATCGCATCTGAAAATGCCATATCATAAGCTGATATGGTTTTGGCGATACTACCGGCGGCACCGCCTGCACGATAAAACCAACGACCGGTTTCCTGTCCGGCACCGATTTCAGCGATTGAACCATACATGCTTTTATCAAGATTAATTGAGTGGGCTTTTTGCAATGGTTCTTTATAGGGCAGTTCCATTCTTTTTTATCCTTTCATCATTTAAGCAGAATGACGTTTACTCGATATATAATAGGTTAAAAATAAGGCTGCAGTGTTAAATGCGAATAAAAAGAGTGTTAAAGAGTAATAGTTTCTAATATTTGAAACTATTACTCTCTGGCTCCTGTTATCTTTAAATAGGTTGGTTTCTGGTTAGTTGCTAGCATGGTAAGATCTCTTTAATAAGTGTGCCTCTAAGACGCCAGCCTGACTGGCATTATCGTAAAAAAATACTGGAGTTTTTATGTTAGAAGAACGTGCTCAACAGATAGCAGAACAGTGGTTAGCGGATGCGGCAGAAAGTGCCGCCCAAAAAGACCTTAAGCTACACATGGGGATGATTTCAAAACGGGTGAGCCTTCAGGGTGTTCCGGGGTTTGAGAACATTGATTACGATATATGGTTAAAGCAGTGTAGACATCAGTTTGAAAATGCCATGATAAAAAGCATTGCTTACAAGGGTTTTAACCTGATCAGTGCAACGGAGATTCAGATTATGTTCACTGTTTTTGAAGTGGTAGTGGGGGCGGATGGCACCTTGAATGAACAGATCGTAGAGATGTCACTGGAGAAAGAGGACGATGATGCGTGGCGGCTGGTGCTGGAGCGGGTGCTTATCGAGAATGATGCGATGAGAAACCATGAATTATCAGAATGAAATTCCCTCAACTTCTTGGGCACTAATTAAGGTGCCCTTTATGGAAAACGGCTTAACTAGGCCAAATCAAAACCTATAGAACAATAACCTGGTTATGTAATCTGTAATAATCTGGTAATACCATCTGTCATAATCTGGCAAACCCTATAGACATCCATCGACATGAGATAATAACGTGTCGAAATAATAAAGGAAATTAAACATAGTCTGGCTTCCTGACAAACCATTCAATGATTTGCCACTATTACCTCCTGAGGTAAATCTAGACTCTGTAGCTCTATTAAGAGCCTGTATTCCTGTTTGTTCATCCAAAACTGATTCAATTAATGACGAATGATAGTTATGAATTCAATAGTTACAAAATTTAAATTATAGAAAAATATGACCAACAACAGCATTGTACAAAAATTTTGGAATTTCTGTGATGCATTGTGTGACGATGGTATTAATTACAGTGAATACGTAAAAGGGGATGGAGGCTGAGGGTATCTCCACAAAATCAACAATAAAAACGATCAAGAAAATTAGCTTAGATAAAAACACAGATGTTCTGTAAAAAATATGTCTTTGCGAGTGAATAAAGTGAGCGTGGCAATCTGAAGGGGGAAGAGGTATTCACAATCAGATTGCCGCGTCAGTACTGAAAAACGCTTGTTTTTCAGTACTTCCTCGCAATGACCGGAAATGTCAAACCTTGTGGTATCCCTCAGGTTCTAACCCCATTTTACAGTTTTCTTATTCGTTCACCAGGTCTCCTAATTGTTTTTTTATATCAGCAAGTGATTTAGAAGAAGTTCTATACAAAACTTTTCCATCTTTAACGAATAGAAGCGTTGCTAGATCTTTAATGTTGAATTTATAAAAAAGCTGATTACTAAAGTCGATAACCCATGGGTGTTGGATCTTATATTTAAGTTTGTATTCCGCTAATTCCTTTTTCCCTGTCCATAGGCGTGTCAAAATACCTTGCCATTTAACTTCAGGATATTGTTTGTACAAGGCATTAATGTTTTTTTGATAAGAAATACAATGTTGAGATACTTTAGGTCTCGAACTTTCCAGATACCAGTCACACCAGGCCGAGGTAAAGAATAAACCATAGATGTTGCCATCGTTAAGTTTAATCGAGATGTCACGTCCAGTCTCTGCAATGGCTTGTGGATTTAGTAAATCAATGGACTTTTGTTGACTGATTAACCCCAACTTATTATCCAACGCTGCATTTGCTTTATTACCAACATGGATAAGATTCATTTGTTTATCGAAGAGTAAATGGTAGGGCGTTGCTAGTAGTCTGAATGTTTGAGCGAGGTTGCCGTCTTTATCGAACGCTTGCAGCATGGTTAAATTAAATTTTTTCTGTACAGTTTTAACCGCTTCAAGATCATCATTCAGCCCCAGATTTATTCCGATAACTTTTATCTTATCCCCATATTGCTTTTGAATATGCTCAAAGTGGGGCATTTCTTTGAGGCAGGGTTGGCACCAGCTAGCCCAGAACTTTAAATACACTGGTTGTTTATTTTGGTACTGCGCCAATGTAACGACTTCTCCCGTGGTTAGTGTAATGGGTGTATCGAGTAATTTTTGGGGAATGTTTGCAGCCCATAATTGCGTGCTAACTAAAACTCCAAAAAGAATAGCCGTTAGTTTATATACATGTCGTTTCTGAATCATAACTCACCTTTTGTACTTAAAATGGTTAAAGCAAGAGTGCTGTTGGAAGCAGTATATTGAAGCTTGTAGCTAGGAAAAATGACTGCAATTACTTATAATAGTGAATAATATTCATTATTAATCATGGTTTTTCCTATTTGGAGTGGAAATTGGATAAATTTCGTTCATTAGAGTTTTTTTTAGCGACGATAGATGGTGGTAGTTTTGCCGCTGCAGCGAAACAGTTTGCTACGGATCCGTCCACAGTTAGCAAAGCGATAAAACGACTCGAATCACAGTTAGGCATTCAGTTGTTTCAACGATCTACACGGCAGATAAATTTGACCCAAGCTGGAGAAAATTATGCGGCTAATGTTCGAAATCTTTCCGAACAACTTCGGCAAACGGAAGAGGCGCTTAAAGCAGATAATGAATTACCGACAGGTAAGTTGTGTATCAACTTACCTGTTTCGTATGGCCGGCTTTATATTCAACCGATACTGATTGATTTTAATCGTTTGTATCCGGGAATTCAGTTGGAGGTTAGCTTCGATGATGCGTACGTTGACATGATTGGGCAAAAAATTGATGTTGCCATTCGCAGTGGTAGTTTGAGCGATAGCCGATTAATCGCTCAAAAGTTGAGTCCTATAGAATTTGTCATTTGTGCCTCTCCAAGCTACGTGAAGAATAATATAGATCTGAATGTTAGTAATTTAGCTTCACACCCCTGGATACGATTTCGGTTTAAACAAACAGGGAAACTCATGCCAATAGTTGGACTCGATTCGAGCATTCGAGAGATTGTGGATGCACAAAGAGATATTGTGGTTGATGATGGTGAAGCGTTGGCAGAACTCAGTGCAGCAGGGCTTGGCCTAACACAAGTTCCACATTTTATCGCAAAGTCATGGGTAGAGGAAGGCAAGCTTGTAACCTTATATCCTCCCTATAGCTTAGAGGGAGAAGGTGTTTATATTGTCTACCCTCGTCGCGAATATTTACCACAGCGCGTTCGTTTGTTTATCGATTTTGTTAAAGCATCATTAACAAAGATTAACGAATCCCCAGATACGACCTGGTTGGCTAACTACTCACACTTTAAAGTTAACCATTCATAATGAAGAACGTCTACTCAAGTCGTTTATGCAACAGGGTTTGAGTTCAGCTATTAACTGCAACAATTATTAGTTGTTACTTCATTAATTAAGTTGCATTATAAATTTTAGAAGGAAAGTCTTAAGTTTTTAAAAGTTGGTTTAAAATGTAAAACTTGTTTCTCCTTATATAATTTATGTAAAAAATATTGGATATTAGATTCGTGGACTTCACTCATAAAGAACTTACTGAACTCGCCGTTAAATGGTTAAAACGATCGCAAAGTCAAAAAGGCCCAGGGTGTCAGATCGCTGTTTCTGAATGTCGCAGTGGCAGGTGTGATGAAATACCGGATGCTATCGGTTTTAGGGCTACCGGAAAAAATGATGGTTCTATCATTGTTGAGGTAAAGGTTAACCGTAGTGATTTTCTTGTGGATGCAAGAAAGCCACATCGAAATGGCTCCGTTACAGGTTTAGGGAATTGGCGTTATTACTTGTGTCCAGAAGGTGTTATTAAGCCAGATGAGTTACCCGATAATTGGGGCCTGTTATATGCTAATAATCGCGGACACATAAAGCCGATTGTAGGCCCCATTCTTGAAAGTAACTATAGAAAAAGAATGCGTCTTATTGAATCTATGCGTCATGAGTCAAATTCGGATGGTGAGCGTTTTTTATTAGTCAAATTAATATCACGTGTAGGTGATGCTGAAACACTTAATACTAAGTATCGAGAACTCAATAATGCTGTGAGTCTGTTAACAAGGGATAATGATGATAAGCGAGCAATAAATAAAACCTATTCAAAAATAATTTGGCGTTTCAATAAAATGGTTGATGCAATCCGTAAGGAGTCAAATGTCATCGTCTCCAACGTTGAAGATATATTGAAGTTTAAACAGAGTGATCTGAAAATAAAGAAAAGACGCCACTAGAATGAAATAAAAGTAATCGGTGATAATCATTTATATTTAAAATCGATCTTGTTTTTTATTGTTATACGTATAATATATCTCCTGTGTCAGCTTAAACTTATGTCAATAACTATATTTATGAAATCACTATTTAACCATCGATCTAAAGCAATTTTCATCATTGCACTCGTCGTGATGGTTGCTTCGTGTTCGGTTAAAACAATGTATAAGCAGCTCGATTATCTGATCCCGTCTTATGTTGAAGGCATGGTATCTCTGGATAGTATGCTCGAGGAAAAAGTCGAGCAGCGCACTCTGGTGCTTATCAACTGGCACCGTAACACTCAGCTACATCAGTATGCGGCGTGGTTGCATGTATTACAGGGTGATGCCAACGATCAACTGACTGAAGAAAAAATGCTGCAACATATCTCCACGCTAGACCGCTTTTGGCAATTACTTTTACTGAAAAGCAGTGAAGAAATGGCGAGTCTGCTGCCATTGTTAAATGCAGAGCAGCGTAAAGAGCTGTTTTCTAACATAGCGGATAAAAACAAAGATTATCGTGAAGAGAATGTCGATGTAGATAAAGATAAACGCATTGTTCAATATACTGAGCATAATACTGAGCATAATACTGAGCATATGCTGGATAATTATGAAACATGGTTGGATGATCTAACAGATGAGCAGGAAAGTGCAGTCAAGCAAGCAGCGACGAAATTGCAATCTACTGCTGAATTACGATTAGAACGCAGATTGCAATGGCAGCGATCTATTCAGGGTATTCTTGCTACGAATGATAGCGCAACGCAAAAGGCAGTATCTTTAGGGCAATATTTTACGGACTACAACCGCAGGGATAACGTTGCGATGAATACGATTGAACAAACGAATAGACAAATTCTTGCACGTTTAACGGTGCAGATAGTGCATAACATGACTGAGAAACAAAATGCTCACTTTGTCAGTAGAACGAATGATTATATCCGTATGTTTAACGAGTTAGCAGCGGAGCGCTAACGCATCCATTATTAACGCTTTAATTCTAATTACGATTAAATGGGTTCGGAAACTCTTTATCGTGCTCCTTGTAAGCGAGTTTTAATTCAATAACTCAACTAATCCTTTCCAGACAATATTTGCCATTATAGGTTGTGCCTGTTCAGTTGGATGAATGCGATCTGTCTGGAACATTGAAAAATCGAGAGAAAAAGGTTCCATGAAAAAAGGTAAAAGTTTTATGCCTTCTTGTTTTGCGATTTGATGATAAACATTCGAAAAGCGCGCGATAAAGACTTGACCATAATTTGATGGTAATTTCATTTCAAATAACATGACTTTGTTGGTGTATTGCTGACAAAGTTTGGCGAGTTTGTGTAAATTATTTTTTAATTGTTTTAGTGTGAGGCCTTGTAGGCCATCATTAGCACCGATAGCGATTAAACATATAGCCGGCTTTAATATTGGTAACATTTTTTTACTCCGGTTTAATGCGGTGTAGGAGGTGTCACCACTGATACTGGTGTTGATTATTTTGTAGGGGAGTTTTTTTGCAATAAGCTTTTGTTGTAACAATTGTGGCCAGGCTGTTGCAACGGGGATGTTGTGTGCGGCACTTAAGCTATCCCCTATAATAACAATCGGTTTATCTTTATCGGCAAAGGCACTTGAACTAAAGAACAATATACCCATTAATATCGTTATTATTGATAAACTATTATAAATTAATCTCATTGGTACTTTATTACTCATGTCTATACAACCCATTCTAGAAGCAACTAATTTATGTAAATCTGTGACTGCGCCTGAAGGTGAACTCACTATTCTGAACGCCGTTAGCATGAGTATACCAGCTGGCTCTTCTGTGGCCATTACCGGAAGTTCCGGTTCTGGTAAATCGACACTGTTGGGTTTGCTTGCCGGTTTGGATACACCTACTAGTGGAATGGTCATATTGGATGGTCATAACATTTCTGACATGGATGAAGATGGGCGTGCACGCTGCAGAGCGGGCCGGGTGGGTTTTGTATTTCAATCCTTTCAACTCGTCCATAGTCTCTCGGCTTTGGAAAATGTCATGTTACCGATGGAGCTTGCAGGACTCAGCAATGCACGCCAACGGGCAGAGGAGATTCTTAAACAAGTGGGTTTGTCTGAACGGGGTTCGCATAATCCTTCACAATTGTCAGGTGGTGAGCAACAACGTGTTGCGATTGCGCGTGCCTATGCGGTACAACCCAAAATACTGTTTGCCGATGAGCCAACGGGTAACCTGGACCAAAAAACAGGCACAGCCATTATTAAACTCTTGTTTGATATGAATAGCCATAGCGAAACGACACTGGTACTGGTGACACATGATACGTCTTTGGCAAGTCAGTGTGATGTAACTTATCAATTAGAAGCTGGGCACCTGGTGTGATTCAGCGTTTGAAACCGATAATCAATATTGCTGGAAAACTACTTTGGCGAGAATTTAAAAATGGCGAATTAAATTTGCTGGCCATTGCGTTGTTGATTGCCGTTACCAGTATGAGCTCGGTTTCTTTGATAACAGATCGTGTTTCTACAGCGTTGTTGCAACAGGCTGGCGATTTAATTGCCGCCGATACGATAGTCTCTTCAGCTGAATCGATACCTTTACAGTGGTTTGATGAAGCAAATAAAAAAAATATTAAACATGCGAGCACAGTACAATTTCCAAGTGTTGTATTAAGTGGTGATAAATCACAATTAGTTTCAATAAAAGCGGTGACAAAAGGTTACCCATTACGCGGTGAATTAAAAACCGACACAAAACCTTACAGTAATGGCGTGATAACGAAAATTGTTCCTACCGTGGGTGAAGCCTGGGTCGACTCGCGTTTGTTTAATACTTTACAACTTTCTATTGGGAACATGATTGAGGTCGGTTCTTCAAGATTAAAAGTGACTCGGGTCATTAGTTTTGAGCCTGATTTTGGTGGCAATTTATTTAGTGCTGCGCCTCGCTTGTTAATGAATATGAAAAGTCTTGAAGCAACGGGACTGATTGTTGCGGGTAGCCGGGTAAACTATAAAGCCTTGTTTGCGGCTGAATCGCAACCGCTGAAAAAATTTACTGCATGGCTTAAGACACAACTTCGTCCATCTGACTCAATACAGGGTATTAAAGATGCGCGGCCTGAATTAAAAACAGCCCTCGACAGGGCTGACAGATTTTTTGGTTTATCCGCATTAATAGCGGTTATGCTGGCAGCTATCGCGATTGCACTTGCCGCATCACGTTATGCGCGTCGTCACCAAAATAGTAGCGCTATCATGCGTACCTTTGGGGCGAGTCAAAATACTATTTTAGGTATTTTTATTATTCAGTTGGTGATACTTGGCTTTATCGCATCGACTATTGGTTTAGTGACGGGTTATATCGCACATGAAATGATTATTAGTTATTTTACTCAGTTTATCCATCGTGATATACCCGATGCAAATTTACTGATATTGTTGCCCGCTTTTTCAGCCGGCGTGTTGTTGATTTTATGTTTTTCATTACCTGCATTATTTCGCCTGAAAAACAGTAGTCCGATACAGGTGATGCAATCCAGAGTTATAGCCGGTACAAGACGTGATGCACTATTATATTTACCTGCATTTTTAATTATGGCACTGCTGATCGTTTGGCATGCACGCGATATTGAGCTTGCTATGATCTATGCTTCAGGAATAGTGGCAACGATACTGATGCTGGCCGTTGCAACGTTGTTATTACTCTCGCTTGCTAATAAATTTAAATCACGTTTAAGCGTTAGCTGGCGTTTGGGGTTAACGTATTTAACACGGCGTAAATTAAATACCATGATTGAATCGTCCGGTTTTGGTATAGGTATGATGGTCATTATTATTTTAGTCTTAATCCGAACAGATTTGATTGATGACTGGCTGGTAAGTTTACCCGCCGATACGCCAAACCAGTTTTTAATCAATGTTCAAGCTGATCAGTTAGAAGAACTGAAATTAGTGTTTAAAAATACTTCGCGCGTACAGCCGACGTTTTATCCTATGGTACGCGCCAGGTTAACTGACATTAATAACGAACCAATAAAAGCTGAGCATTATGACGACCCTAGAACAAAAAGACTGGCAACACGCTTGTTCAATCTAACATGGTCTAATCAACTTCCCTCTGAAAATGAAATTGTTAAAGGACAATGGTGGAACAATACTCAAAATGAAAAGCAGTTTTCATTCGATGAGGGGCTTGCGCAACAGCTTGGTATTAAGCTCGGTGATGAATTGACCTATTATATTAGTGGCGCTAACATTACAGCGCCAGTGACCAGCTTTAGAAAAATTAACTGGGATAGTTTCAAGCCTAACTTTTTTGTTGTATCGCCGGATAAAACGTTGCGAGATTTCCCTGCAACCTATATCAGCAGCTTTTACCTGGATAAAAATAATAAGGATTTTTTGACCAAACTGGTGAGGCAATTTCCTAATATTACGGTTATCGATGTACAGTCAATGATTAGCCAGGTTAGAAATATTATGGATAAAGTGATACTGGTCATTGAAGCCGTGTTTATGTTTACGTTGGTGGCCGGTATCTTAGTGATGATTGCGACAATGCAATCGACACATGATGAAAGAATCAGAGATAACGCGATCATGAAAACATTAGGTGCAAGTAAACGACAGTTACGAAAAATTCTTTTTACTGAGTTTTTTCTGATTGGTGCGATATCAAGTTTAGTTGCTACGCTGGCCGCTAATGTCATTAGCTATGCTATCGCGACAAACCTGATGAACATGCAATACCAAATACATTTCAACACCGTTGCAGCAAGTTTAGTGATCGGCACAACATTAATCACTTCAACCGGACTAATGGCTTTCTGGCGTTATCATAAGTTGCCCCCTATGTGGACATTACGTCAATTATAATAGGAAATGGTGACAACTGATAATCATTTGTATTTGACATAACCCCATTTTATTAAAAATGTCTATAATAAATATAAAGTTGGTCGATAACATTGCTTATGTATTAGCCTAAATTATACTGATGTGTTTTGGATTGTGTATTATAAGGTCATCGGATGGTCACTTTAAACTCTTATGGATTAACGTATAGTTTCAAACATGCACCTTGATAGCTTAAAACGCCTGGCACTATCACTCATAATCTTGATGTTATGTACATCCACGTTATATGCAACGACCAACGATGATCTTAAATTAACGAATGCCCAGAACGCATGGTTAAATAACCACAAAGTCATTCGACTCGCGTCCGATATAGCCTGGCCGCCCTTTGAATGGATTAATAGTGACATGCAGTACCAAGGTATTGCGGCAGACTATATGCGCTTAATTGAAAGTAAATTAGGCATCCGGTTTGAGGTTGATAAAACCAAATCCTGGACTGAAGTCGTTACGGCTGTGAAAGAACGTAAGCTAGATGTATTTTCCTGTGTTGTAAAAAATCCTCAACGGCAAAAGTACGTCAACTTTACCCGGCCATACTTATCTTTTCCCATGGTTATTATTACCCTGGATGATGTTGGTTATATTGATGGCATTAAAGACTTAAAAAATATGCGTGTTAGTGTCGTTAAAGGGTACGCAACACATGAATACTTTAAAGCTAATTACCCTAATATAAAACTACATACTGTCAAAACGTCTGAAGAAGGTCTTGAGGCTGTTTCTCAGGGTAAGGTTAACGCGTTTGTGGATAATATTGCTACTGCAACCAACATCATACAGAAACGCGGACTAACTAATCTCAAAATATCGGGTGAAATGCCTATTCGATATGAGCTTAGTATGGCTGTGCGTAAAGACTGGCCTGAGTTCATTGCTATTTTACAGAATGCTCTAGATTCCATAACGGATGAACAACGCAAACAAATTCATAATAAATGGATAGGGGTAAGGTATGAACATGGAATTGACTACAGCTTATTCTGGAAAAGTTTTATCGTTTTTGTATTGATAGTTTTCTCTTTATATTTTTACAATCGTAAACTTTCGCAAGAGATAAATCAGCGAAAGATTGCTGAAGACGCCGCTATGAAAGCTCGAGATGAAGCTAATAAAGCGAATCGAGCTAAATCACAATTTCTCTCAGTAATGAGTCACGAATTACGTACACCTCTTACATCGATCAAAGGTGCCATTGGATTATTGGCTGGAGGAGTAATTGCAGATTTACCGGATAAAGCCTTAGATATACTGAGAATTGCAAATGAGAATAGCGATCGCCTAACAATTTTAATCAATGATATTCTGGACATTGAAAAACTATTAGCTGGAAAAATGACTTTCCATAAAGTCAACTTAATAATAGGTGATGTAATCAATAAAGCTACTAATGCAAACCAAGGTTACGCAGGTCAGTATGATGTATCCTTTAAAATTGAAATAAATGAATGTAGTGATGTCGTTATTACAGCGGATGAAAACCGTTTAATGCAGGTGTTGTCAAATTTTTTATCAAATGCTGTGAAGTACTCTCCAAAAGGTGGAATTGTTCGCGTATCGGCTGAGTGTAAAGATCATAAAGTACGTATTTCTGTTATTGACCAGGGCAAAGGTTTCCCCATTGAGTTTCAAAAACAAATCTTTACTTATTTCTCTCAAGCTGATTCATCCGATGCAAGAGACAAGGGTGGTACAGGTCTTGGCTTAGCCATTTCCAAAGAAATTATTGAACGCCATGGTGGGATAATTGGTTTTCAATGTGAGCAAGAACAAGAACAAGAACAAGAACAGGAAACAACTTTTTATTTTGAGCTTGATATAAATAAAAACTAAAATAAAAATTGTTACCGCCCCTTATATACTACATTTGTTTAAATAAATGACTGTATTTACGACTTGCAATGAGTATTTCGTTACTTTTCTTTAAGTGAATTTCACAACTACCATTAATTTTACGAACTGTCGAAGATACATAGTTTAAATTTATGATGATACCGCGATTAATTTTCAAGAATTGATTTATATTCAGTGCCGTACTGAGTTCCTTAATGGGTTTTCGTATCAAATATTCACCATTATTCGTAACAACTGAAGTATATTTATCTCCAGATTTAAAAAATAAGATGTCATCAACCGGTATTAAAATAGTTTTATCATCCTTACCTGCCCGGATCCATTGTAAATCATTACTAGGTTCAGTCTGTTCAATGCTTGATGATAATTTTGAAACAATATAGGACCAGTCAGGCTGTTTCAATTCTTTAAGCTCAAGTCTTTCTTTTAGTTTCTTAATTGTTTTTGTTAATCGATCATCTGTCACTGGCTTTAATATATAATCAAGTGCATCATGCTCAAATGCCTGTATTGCATATTCATCATAAGCGGTGATAAATACGACATGACAAAGATCCTGACTATGCATAGCAACATTAACCCCGTTCATTACCGGCATTTTTATATCAAGAAAAGCAATATCAGGTTCTTCCTGCCTGATGAGAGAAAGCGCTTCAGCCCCGTTTCGTGCAGAACCAATTATTTGTAATTCGGGCCATAACCTTTTTAATAATGTTTCAAGATGTGAACACAGGTTTTCTTCGTCATCAGCAATAATGGCACTATATTTTCTCATAAGGAACCTCAATGCTCGCAATGACGCCGCGAGGTTTATTTTCTTCGATTAACAAGTGTGCCTCATTACCATATATTGAAGAAAGTCGTTCACGAATATTTTTTAATCCAAAACTATTGATATTTTTATCAGACAACCCTTTTCCAGTATCGGCTACGTGAATGATAAGTTTTCCATTTACTTTCGATATTGAAATATCAATTGTTCCTCCTTCCGCAAGAGGTTCAACACCATGAATAATGGCGTTTTCAACCAAAGGCTGTAGTAGAAGTGGTGGGAACACACAATCAATGATGTCATCTTGTAACTGTATATTATATTTAAGTCTTTTACCGATGCGAATTTTCATAATATCCAGGTAGTTACTAATCAAGCTTATCTCATTTCGTAAATTTTTCTGTTCATCAGTGCTCCGACGTAATGAGGCTCGTAAAAAATCAGTCAGAGACTCAAGCAATAACCTGCTTTTCGCCGGATTTACTTCAATAAGACTAATCACATTTGATAGCGAGTTGAATAAAAAATGTGGCTCAATTTGTGCCTGCAGCATTTGTAAGCGGGTTTCTGCAATAATCTTTTTCTGATTAATATTTATGATTTTTTCGGTTTGTAATTTCTCTTTAGTCAGAAAGATGTTCTCGCGATTAATAAAATATATCAGAATGACGGCACCAAAAAATAATGCAATAAACATTGTCGATAAAATATTTGTCTGATTCCCTTTCAAAGAATGAATTACCATGCTGATATTGGCGTTTATCTGTATAGCCTGAATAACGATGGCAATACATATCCCCAAGACAGAACCAAGGATTAAAGGTATAAATAAACCCCAGCTATTTATTTCAAAAAAATTATCGAAAAAATGAAAGCTTAATAAAATACTTAAGCCTATGCTTTGAGACAGAATAACCTGATTAGATAATTCACCTTCAGATTTTATTAAATGTAATACTATGGCAACCAGGCTATTAAATATCAAAACAATAATAATCTGTTGCCATATTGGCTGAGATTTAAAAATAGTTTTATTTTTAAGGATGACCATATAAACTGATTAACCTGCTAAATTTACTGTGAGCACACATACGATATTCTGGCGCTCAAAAATCACCCTGTCAATTTGTTAAGTCAATACATTATCATAGCTATCAGAAATTATATATGTATCGAGACTCCCAAAAAGATGGCATCTCCATCACTTTCAAAGTTAATATCACGTATCCCAATATCATCATTTACATCAATATTAAAATGTTTATATTCAAACATCATTCCGACTCTTTTAGATATTTCAATTTCAAAGCCTGCATAAATCTCATATGAAAATCCGGAGGCTTGGTCACTATAGTCATCCGCTATTCTACCATTCACATTAGCATCAAATTGGATAGCTGCTCTCCCTATGCCTATACCTATATACGGTTTTATTGGTGCACTCGTGTAAAAGAATTTTTGTGCAACTGCATAAGCGTGGGCTATAGTTGCATCACCATTATTATTTGCCGTTGTAATTATATTTTTTTCATAACCAAAGACATCAGCACCAAAAGAAAATCCGTTATCTAATTGATACAAATATGAAAAACCTAATGCTGCTTCATTATCATCGTCAAAATCAAAGCTGTTGTTATCAACGAGATGATTCGTATTATTCTTTATCTTAACCATACCAAACTTGGGAATCAGAATATGTTCACCGGCTGATACTGTTGCCGTACAAAGGCATAATAATCCGAATAAAACAGTCTGATTTGCTGATTTTTTTAGTAACTTGTTCATAAATCCTCCTTGTTAGTGAAACATCACAGAAAATGCTATTTATTATATATTGGTGAGATGTATGTGAACTTGACGTGATATTAGACACAATTCAACACTTCTCTCACTTATGATTCAACTTTATCAGCAAATAATTCCTGATCAACAGCAAAGTGATAAAATGACATTACGGCGACTGAAATGATAAATAGCAAGATAGAACAAACAGATTGGACCAACCTAACCAGTTGAAACCGCAACCCGAAGTTGCCATTAATAAAAATTTACATTTATGACTACTCACAACTTTAATGGTGTCATAGAGTTATTTCTTGCTTTAGCCATTAAAGATCTCAGTATATTGTTTTATATGATGAAGATAGGGTGATTGCAGCCCATATTTCTTGAATGCCATTGGTAAATAAAGCACACTGTGTAAATGCTGGTAATCTCACAAGTTTCTAAACGCTATGACGACTCATCGGCTCTGGCACCGACTGATCTTCAGGTGTCTAGCGGCGAAACTCTGGTACTCATCGGCCCCAGTGGCTGCGGCAAGTCCACTTTACTGCGTTTAATTGCAGGTCTTATTCAGCCGGATTCTGGCACTATCACTTTTGAAGGAACGGAGTTATCGCCTGAGAATATTTTTCAGGTACGACAGCGAATGGGCTACGTTATTCAGGAAGGGGGTCTGTTTCCTCATCTCAGCGTTCGCAATAACGTTGCTGTTATGGCTCGCTATCTGCGTCGTGATGCCAGCTGGATTGATAATCGCCTCAACGAACTCGCGCAATTGGTGCAGCTACCTGAGGACATGTTGAAGCGATTTCCAGCGGAGCTATCCGGTGGACAGCGCCAACGGGTCAGCCTTATGCGCGCGCTGATGCTGGATCCGGATCTGTTGCTGTTGGATGAACCTCTGGGGGCACTAGACCCTATGATTCGTTATGAGTTACAACAGGAACTCAAAGCTATCTTTAGTCAACTCGGCAAGACCGTAATCATGGTGACCCACGACATCGCCGAAGCGGCTTTTTTTGGCCAGACCCTGGTTCTAATGCGGGATGGACGCATCGTGCAAGCCGGTCCCTTTAAAGAGTTAGCCCAAACACCGGCCGAACCGTTCGTCGAACAATTCATTTCCGCACAACGTGAACCCATGGCGCAGCTCGTTGAGGCGCTCAAATGAAAGCGAAACAAAGAATAGGTCTGGTGCTATTGGGATTTTGTGCATTATTAATAAGTACCGTTGCCAATTCCAATTCCAATTCCAATTCCAATTCCACTGCCAAAGAATTGGAGAGCATCACTGTTGGCTCCAAAGTATTTACCGAATCGATCATACTAGGTGAGATGCTCAAACACCTGGCCGGGCAAACAGGCATCGAGACTCACCATCAACGCCAACTCGGCGGTTCACGGGTATTGTGGAATGCATTACTCAGCGGTGAGATTGATGCTTATCCTGAATACAATGGTACGTTGTTACAAGAGATCCTGGTCGAAGAAAACCTGCAAACCGAAGCTGAACTCAAGCAAGCTCTGAGGGAGCGTGGCCTGCGAATGACGACTTCGCTCGGCTTTAACAACACCTATGCTATCGGCATGAAAGAAGAGCTTGCTGAACGACTCGAACTACATACTCTTTCTGATTTAAAAAGCCATCCCGAATTTGTAATGGGTTTCAGTAACGAATTTATGAACCGGGCCGATGGCTGGCCTGGTTTGCAGAAACGCTACCAATTACCTCAACAAAACGTTCGGGGACTGGAGCATAATTTAGCCTATCGGGGTATTGATTCAGGCTCGTTACAGGTTATCGATCTTTATGCTACGGATGCAGAAATCGCCTATTACAAGCTTCGTTCGCTTGAGGATGATCTGAATTACTTCCCGGTGTATAACGCGGTTATCCTGTATCGTGCCGATCTCGAACAACGTGCACCCGAAGTCGTGACGCTATTCAATCGACTTGCCGGTCGCATTGATGCACCGACAATGAGCAAAATGAACGCCCAGGTGAAACTCAATGGCGAACCGGAGTCCACCGTTGCCGCCGGGTTTTTGCAACAAGCGCTTAATCTGGACGTGAACTATCAGATACAGAGTGCATGGCAGCGGTTCCTGAAACACACGGGTGAACATTTGTTGTTAGTCGGTATTTCTTTGTCCGCAGCAATCTTTTTTGCCGTTCCGTTGGGTATACTTGCAGCACACAGTGAACGCCTTGGCTCGATCGTTCTCGGAGTGGCAGGCATCATTCAAACGATTCCTGCCTTAGCATTATTTGTTTTCATGATTCCACTGCTTGGCATCGGAGGGCCGCCCGCGATCATGGCCTTGTTTCTCTACAGTCTGCTTCCCATTATTCGTAACACCTATGCCGGGCTAAAAGATATCCCGCCCGGTATTATTGAGTCAGCACAGGCACTCGGGTTACCGTCACGTGCCATGTTACGCATCGTTGAGTTACCATTGGCGACGCGTGCCATCCTCGCTGGAATAAAAACGTCGGCGGTGATCAACGTGGGTACCGCTTCGCTGAGTGCCCTCATTGGCGCCGGTGGATACGGCCAACCCATACTCACGGGTATACGACTCGATGATATAGGTTTAATCCTGCAAGGTGCTATTCCTGCCGCAGTGCTAGCGTTGCTGGTGCAAGCAATGTTTGAACTGATAGAGCGTGGGTTATTACCGAAAGGACTTCGAATAAAGTCAAACGGGGTAAAGTCGGCGAGTAGGGAAGTATAAATACCGTGGATTTTGGTATAAGCCCAAACCCAAACGTATATTCTGGTTTTATTTTTATAATGACGTTTCTCCATCTTTGTTTAATACCAGTGCATCGATGAGATCCATGCACTTGAAAAATATTAGTTTAGAAAAGCACAGAGATTCAATAAAAAAGGTTGTCTTTGCGAGTGAACAAAGTGAGCGCGGCAATCTGAAGGAGAAGAGATATTTACAAGCAGGTTGTCATGTCAGTACTGAAAAATAAGCGCTTTTCAGTACTTCCTCGCAATGGCCGATAATGTAAATTTTGCGGGGATCCCTCAGGTTCTGACTTTACTATATTCCTTTAATTTGTTATTACGTTACTATACACCGCTATGACCCTTCCTATTGATGAACTCCTGCCACAACTGGTTACGACGCTGAACAAAAGTCCAGGCGTTGTTGTGCAAGCGCCGCCAGGTGCAGGTAAGACAACGCGCGTGCCGTTGGCTTTACTTAACTGTGACTGGTTGGACGGGAAAAAGATTATCATGCTCGAACCACGGCGCATTGCCGCTCGTGCGGCTGCACGCTATATGGCAGCTTGTTTAGGTGAGCGGGTGGGCGAAACGGTTGGGTATCGGGTGCGCTTCGATAATAGCACGAGTGCAAAAACCCACATTGAGGTAGTGACAGAAGGTATTTTTGCGCGATTGTTGCAGGATGACCCGGCATTGGAAAAATACGGCGTGGTGATTTTTGATGAGTTTCATGAACGTAATCTGAATTCTGATCTTGGTCTGGCGTTATGCATCGATTCGCAACAAGGCTTGCGCGAGGATTTAAAAATTATTGTTATGTCGGCGACACTTGATGGTGCGGCTGTTTCTAAACTTTTGTTTGATGCACCTATTATTACTAGTGAAGGTCGTAGCTATCCGGTAGTGATTCGTCATCATGCACTGAACAATAATTTTTCGCGCAACCGACGCACTTTTCTGGCGGAACTCACGCAACAGATCGTTCATGTTTTAAACGAAGAGCACGGTAGTATGTTGGTGTTCCTGCCTGGTGCGGGTGAAATTCGCCAGGTGGCTATGTTATTGGAGGGGGCATTGAAGGAGGGGTTGCAGGCAGCGCATCTGACGAACACTATTTTAATTGCGCCGCTGTTTGGGCAACTTACCGCAGCGGAACAAGACGCCGCTATTCAACCGGCCACAGGAGGTAAGCGTAAGATAGTATTAGCCAGCGCGATTGCCGAGACGAGTTTGACGATTGAAGGCATTCGAATTGTGATCGATAGTGGTTTGAATCGTGTCCCGCGTTTTGATTCGAACACCGGCATGACCCAACTGATGACCCTGCCTGTTTCACAAGCCAATGCCGAGCAACGCTGCGGCCGCGCCGGTCGTTTGCAAGAAGGCGTGTGTTATCGTTTGTGGTCGCAAAGTACGCATCTATTAGCGCATAGTACGGCAGAAATACTCGATGCCGATCTCGCTCCGTTGATTTTGGAACTGGCGCAGTGGGGTGTTACCGATGTGAATGTGCTGCGCTGGATCGATCCACCGCCCGTGCCGCATGTGGCGCAGGCCAGGGATTTATTACAGCAGTTGGGTGCGTTGGATGCCGACAATCGGATCACGGCGCATGGTAAGGCGATGGCTCAATGGGGTGCACATCCGCGTCTTGCGCACATGATGTTGCGCGCGAAAACTATCGGTGCCGGCGTACTCGCTTGTGAAGTAGCGGCCATTTTAACTGAACGTGAGGTGTTACGCAGTAGCGCAGCGCGTGAGAGTGATCTGCATTACCGTATTGAGGTGCTGCGGGACCAAGCCATTAATAATAATTTCCAAAAAAATCAGAACCAAAATAATCAACCCCAAAATAATCAAATGGCCCAGTACGATATCGACCGGGCTGCGGTACGTCAGGCGCAGGTGGCGGCGAAGCAGTGGCAACGTCAGTTACAGGTGACAGACAATCATTCGTTGGACGATTTAAAATTGTTGGGCGTGGTGCTGGCGTATGCTTATCCCGATCGGATCGGTTGTCGCAGAGATAAATCATCACGTTATTTGTTGAGTAATGGTCGGGGTGCGATATTAAGTGAAGGGGATCCGCTGTGCACGGAGGAATTGATCGTCGCGGCGCATCTCGATGGCGCACGCGAGGCGCGTATTTTTCTAGCAGCCGGCCTGCACCGCGAACATTTGGAGTCCTACCTTGTTGAGTTCATTCAAAATCGTTCTGTAATACACTGGGATGATCGCCAGGCCTGTGTGCAGGCACGAATGCAACAGTGCATCGGCGACATTGTTATCAATGACGCTCCTTTGACAGATGTTGATCAGGACGCGCTGGCCGATGCGTTGCTGGAAGGTATTCGGTTACGTGGCATTAACTGTTTACCTAGGCAAGATACTACGCGTGCGTTGCAAGCGCGCATGCAGTTTATGCATGACCATATTGATGCCACCTGGCCGGACGTGAGTGATGCCACGTTGCTGGCCACACTCGACACCTGGTTAAAACCGTTTCTAAATAATAAATCTCGCCTGTCGCATCTTGAACGACTGGATCTACATAGCATTATGTTGTCGCAACTGTCGTGGGAACAACAGCGACGACTCGATCAGCTGGTGCCGACTCATATTAACGTTCCGAGTGGTTCAAACATCCGCATTGACTACAGCCACTTTCCACCGGTATTGGCCGTACGCTTACAGGAAATGTTTGGTCTTGCCGATACGCCGCATATTGCGGATGGAAAAATCGCCGTACTGTTGCATCTACTCTCACCGGCACAACGTCCGGTACAGATCACCCAGGACCTCGCCGGATTCTGGCAGAGCTCGTATCATGAAGTTAAAAAAGATCTCAAAGGACGTTACCCCAAACACCACTGGCCCGATAATCCGTTGCAGGCGCAGGCAACGTCCAAAGCAAAACGCAGGGAATAAACCTTACATTTTAGATTTGAGTATTTCTTGATGTAAATGGTAAAGTTTGACCATGATGGTTTATTCAGCAGGTATAGCAAAAAATATAATATACAAAAGCGCAAGAGCAACAGTAATAAACAATATACGCCGCCATACTGTCATGCGCGTATCAGGCGAACAATCTCGATAACAAAAATTAAGTGCGAGTAAGGCCTGCAAAAAGTAATAAAAGGCAAACGCACGGGAAGCGAGGGTGATAATCTCTATGAGATCGACAGCCCAAACCAGCATGATTGTGCACACAGAAATACCAAGATAACCGACACGCGTTGAAATTCTTTTCCCACTGCTCTCACTTAACAAGCCTCCACCACCGCCCGTATCGGCAACTGCCGCACTGAACTGACTCATCAGTGCTGCACCTATGAGCATAAAGGGTAAAACAATTGCAGCCAGGCCTGTAACATCGACTATTTTAGCAAGCTGGATATGCTGAAGATCAAGGTGTTGCACAACAGGCAAGAACAGCGCAACTGAAATAACATAGAGAATACCTGAAATAATCTGTGCTTTTTTCATTGTTGCTACACGCATTTGTGGGCTGTATTTTTCACCTAAAAAACGTGACGTCTCAAAACCCTGCACAACCAGCAAGGCACCTGCCAGTATGCGTATTTGGGTGCTAATATCACGTTGAGGGTAGTCAAAATTTAAACTTCCACCCGTGCTATAAAAAAGATAAGAAAAAACTGCCAGGCCAATCAGTAATGCAAATACAATGGAAAGCTGGACAGTCATTGATACGGCTTCCAGTTTTTCCAGCCCACCCAGTCCGCGCTTGTAGCCGACAGTCGAAATAAAAATAATAATTATCGTTGTTAGCCATCGTTCTGCATCAATGTTATCTATACCGAGGTAGCTTAATAAAAAAGAAGAAAGTAGCGATAAATAAAATGCCACAGCAACCATATATGCCAAAACCAGAGCAATATCACCAAGGTATTCGATTTCCCGTGTTTTTGTCGACAAGCTGCCATCTTTTACACGTGGCTCTACATGTATAATATTAAAACGTATTACGCTACCGATGGCGTAGGCCAATACAACAATACCAATCACCGCAATGGGTGAAAGCCCACCAACAACACTGGCTAACAACGGTGACATAATCAGAAAACCACTACCAATGATGGATGACAGTGGTGTTAGTGTTGCCTGCCAGGATTCGCTACTTTGTAGCTTCGGTCTACGCAGAAAATACAGAGCAAATAGCGCAGCAAGAATAAGCCCCGCGTTAAGAATCATGCTTGGAGCGGCTAATATAGAATCCAGATTCATATAAGTTTCGACTTAAATAGTGGGCATAAGTACACAATAAAAGCACATCAGCCAATAGTCCAGCTTAATCAGCCGATTAGAGAATCCCAGGGGGCAAGCCTTACAATTGACATCTGTTGGCAGTCTCACGAAACAGTAATAAATTGATATGCATCATCAGGAGGTGATGTATGTTAAGACAGTTAAGGATGAAATTTGCAGGTGTACTTTATACTATGTTACCTCAAGAGGTAATGCCCAGGAAATAATCTACCGCACTGATGAGGACTGAAATAAATTCTTCACCATTTTAAATATTACCAGTAATCGTTTCATTTGGTATTGTCATGCTTATTGAATTTGTCGCGCTATATTATTTTAAATCCCGTTCGGGCACGGATGGTTCATACGGCAAATGACTGGCCGTGGAGTAGTTACCGTGCAATGGCGGGAATAACCGATCCCCCTTTATGTTTAACAACAGATTGGCTGTTAGCGGGATTTGGTAAGCAGCGTAAGAAGGTTCAACAAAGGTACAAAAATTGAATGCAAATGTAAAGTTTGACCCCTATCGTGGATGGTTAACAGAAGATTTACGGCTGGACTTGAACGAATATGGTGTTTATTCTTCCTATTCTTATAAGTATTGATGTGTATGCCTATATGTCGCAGGGTATGACGGATTGTGTCACTGACATGGATTCACATATCGTTAAAGGTAGAGAACAACCGGTGCGAGTGTATTAGGTAAACTGAGTTTTTAATTTACAGGGTGGTGTTTCAAGAATGACTGACTTTTTTTTAAATTACGGATTATTTTTAGCAAAGACTGGCACGATTGTGGCAGCGATTGTGCTGGTGTTTATTGTTATTTTGTCTAGTAAAAGACAGGGCGAGAGCAAAGATACGTTTGAAATTAAAAAATTAAATAAGAAATATGAAGATATTGCGATGCTGATGAACACCAGTATGTTGCCAAAAGGTGGTTTAAAGAAATATCTAAAAGAGAAAAAGGATAAACTTAAAAGTATTAAAAAAGACAAAAAGGATGAGGGGCAACGAAAACGCATTTATGTATTAAATTTTCACGGCGATATTCGCGCTTCGGCCGTCGCTTCACTGCGTGAAGAAATTACGGCAATTCTAATGGTGGCCAGTGCGAATGACGAAGTGTTTATGCGACTGGAGAGCGGTGGTGGTGTTGTGCATGGTTATGGCTTGGCTGCATCACAGCTAATGCGTTTACGGGAAAAAAATATTCCACTCACTGTGTCAGTAGATAAAGTTGCAGCGAGTGGCGGATACATGATGGCCTGTGTGGGTAATCGCATTATTGCTGCGCCATTTTCTATCGTCGGTTCGATTGGCGTGATTGCTCAGGTGCCCAATTTTTATAAAGTGTTAAAAAAACATGATGTAGATTTTGAACAGTTTACAGCGGGTGAATTCAAGCGCACCGTTACCATGTTTGGTGAAAATACAGAAGAAGCTAAGAGAAAGTTTCGTGAAGAGATTGAAGATATTCATGTACTGTTTAAAGATTTTATTGTGCAACACCGCCCTGACATCGACATCGCTAAGGTTTCGACAGGTGAAAGCTGGCCAGGTACACGCGCGCTGGAACAAAAACTGGTCGATGAACTTAAAACCAGTGATGACTACTTGCTGGAAAACAGTCAACACGCCGATATTTATGAAGTTAGTTACACCAGTAAGAAGTCATTAATTGAAAAAATCGGCTTTCAGTTTCAGAGTGTGATCGACAAATGGCAATATGGCTAAATTCGTGAAATTAATTGTAATATCAAACTGAAGATAAAGGTATCAGGGAGACGTTATTACTTAAGTTAGTGTAATTAATCTCTGGTACATATTTATTCAACACGTTGAATGTACATCCTGTATATCTTTAAAATTTGAACTGTATAACAACTCTGAATTTTGTTTTGAACCAGACGGTATGTCCTGAGTCCAACATTCAAAGAACAACCAAGGAGCGAAAAGGATGGAGTCAATTTGGCAAGACAGTATTTATCGACAACGTGAAGAACTGGGGCGTATGTTACGTGAACCAATCGAATGTTGTGCGCGAGCTATTACACCGTTCTGGCATGATCGAACGCAAATGGAAGCAACACTGCTAAAAAACTTTTCCAGTATTCCCTATTGCACCAGTCTGTATGCTCTCGATACCAATGGAGTACAAATTTGTGACAACGTTGGAGCAAAAGGGATAGTGAAAGAACATTTTGGTCGCGATCGTTCACAGCGTCCCTATATGAAAGAAGCTGTGCCTGGCTGGGGATTTTTATTATCTGATGCGTATATCAGTCAGTACAGGCATCGACCTTCATTGACGGCATTACATATCATCCGCGATGGGGACCAGGTGCGGGGATATCTGGGCGTAGATTTTGATTTGCGTGACTTGCCTGTTACTGCCGAACTTTATCGCGAGCCTGAAAAATGGCGTCAGGTAAAAGGTGACCCTGCCATTCGAAAATTGGTCTTTCAGCAGACCCGTGTAGATAGTTTGATGGATATCCACCGCGAGCAGGCCTTTTCTATTCTTGAAGAGATGTTAACGCGGCGCGGAGTGTTTCAGACGCAGATACATTTCTCCAGTAGTCAGGCCACTATCTGGATGAAGGATGATCCGTTTCGTTACCGTATTCTGGACATGGATGCCTTAACCGATCCGAATATATGCCTGGTCTATCCTTGTCAGGAATATCCGAAGGATGCTTTAATTCCTGCAGACAAGATTGGGCCGATACTCGAAAATTTACAAATGTTGCGTACTGCTGATGAAAATATCTATCTGCGACTGGCATCCATTAATCTGTTCAATGGCTTGATCAGCTTGACCTTCTCTTGTGACGGTTCTCACTACATGCCTTACGATGAGTTTCTGCAAAAGAGTTCCGAATTCTGGTTTGGCGTTGCAGCGTGATATAAGAGCACGGTCAGTAAAAAGACCGTATCGGATCAAGCTAGCTAATCAAAGTTTATCTTGCTTCAACTTTACTTTTTCACTACTACAAGTTACAACATTTCAGGCTAAAGTATTTCTATGAATCGATTTACTACAAGTATTCGTTCTGCATTACAAAAGGCTGTCCAGGTTAAACCTGGTGAGGGACGTGCACTTTTTTTGTCGTTTAGTTATTTCTTTTCTCTTTTGTGTAGCTACTACATCATTCGGCCGATGCGAGATGAAATGGGCATCGTTGGCGGGGTTGAAAACTTACAGTGGTTGTTTACCGGCACACTTGTTGCTATGACAGCTGCGATTCCTTTGTTTGGCTGGGTTAGTTCACGTTTTCCCCGCGAACAATTTTTGCCTTATATTTATTTATTTTTTATTGTCATGCTGTTGCTGTTTTATGGATTAATGGATGGGCAAGTCGCGTCAACGTTTATTTCTCAGGAGTATGTTGCTCGCGCTTTTTTTATATGGACCAGCGTATTTAATTTGTTCGTCGTTTCTGTTTTTTGGAGTTTTATGGCGGACCTTTTCAATAATCAACAGGCTCGACGCTTGTTTGGATTTATTGCTGCTGGCGGAACAGTTGGTGCACTCGCAAGTCCGGCTTTAACGGCCATATTAGTACAACCTATTGGCGCACGAAATTTATTACTGATATCAGCTTTATTTCTGGGTTGGGCTATTGTTTGTATTGTTAAGCTTTCTTCATGGTCTAAATCAAAAAGTGTCGATAGTGAAGTATCTTCTATAAACACTTCTGATGTAGAAACTTCAGGGAGTGAATCAACACAAGCGGTCATAGGAGGGAGTATATGGGCCGGGATTAGAATGGTTATTCATTCTCCCTACCTGTTAGGTATTTGTCTGTTAATGTTGTTGTTTACAACATTGGCCACGTTTTTATATTTTATGCAGGCGCAAATTATTCATGACGCCTTCGTTGATTCTGAACAACGGACGGCCGTTTTTGCATCTATTGATTTCGCAGTGAATACGCTTAGTTTAGTGTTACAAGTATTTCTTACGAGTCGATTAATTAAATGGTTTGGTATTGCGGCTGTATTGGCTATTATTCCGGTTATGCTTGCGATTGGCTTTACACTCTTAAGTGTGTCACCCGTGTTGACGGTTTTGCTGGCCGTACAAATTATTCGTCGCGCAGGTAACTATGCAGTGATGCGGCCAGTACGTGAAATGCTTTATGTAGTGTTAAGCCGTGAAGAAAAGTATAAAGCAAAGAACGTAATTGATACCGTTGTTTATCGCGCCGGTGATGCAGTGAGTGCCTGGATATATGCGGGTATGCGAAGTTTAGGTATGGGTTTATCAGGTATTGCACTGATTGCAATTCCTTTGGCAATACTTTGGGCCTGGATTGCTTTTGGACTGGGTCGGCAACAAGTTAAGTTCGCTAACAAACTAACCAACAGACGAGGTGTTTAAAATGAGTAAACCGGAAAATATTAATCGTCGTCAATTTATAGAAATGGGGGTGGGATTGGCTGCTGCATTAGCTGCTGGGTTCATATTTCCTGGCAGCGCCAATGCAACTTTATCAACGATACGCAAGGCCATTCCAAAGAAAGGTGAGTTGCTATCGGTAATTGGTTTGGGAACATCACGAACGTTTGACGCCAGTGGTAATGTCGAGTTGTTGGCAAGACTCCAGCAGGTTACCCAAACGTTTTTTGATCTGGGTGGTGGTATGATCGATTCATCTCCGATGTATGGCTCATCGCAAAAAGTAATTGGGAAATTATTGCCAAAGATAACAGGAAAAAAGAATTTATTTGCCGCTACAAAAGTATGGGTAGAGGGAGAAGAGGAAGGGATTAAACAGATGGAGGTGTCACGGCAACAATGGGGAATAGAGAAATTTGATCTGATGCAGATCCATAATCTGGTTGATTGGGAAACCCATTTTGAAACGCTGCAACAAATGAAGGCAGATGGAAAAATCCGCTACATCGGTATTACAACTTCACATGGCCGATATCATTCGCAGTTAAGTGATATTTTAGAGAAGCATGATTTTGATTTTGTACAACTCACTTACAATATAGGTAACCGGGATGTTGAGTTTCCTTTGTTGTCGATAGCTCAGGAAAAAAGAATTGCTGTTATCGCAAATCGTCCATTTCAGCGTGGTGATCTATTTCGTCATGTAAAAGGAAAATCGCTGCCTGCATGGTCTCAGGAGTTTAACTGTACGAGTTGGGGGCAATACTTTCTGAAGTATGCTGTTTCACACCCTGCAGTAACCTGTGCGATACCGGCTACCACTAAAGTCAAACACTTGAAAGATAACATGCAGGCTGGAACAGGGTTGTTGCCTACACCTAAACAGCGCATTCAAATGGTGAAATATTTTGAATCGCTTTAGTGGTATTTGCGACCTAATGAGTAAGCTCTGTGTTCTTACTCCTACTAAATGTAACGTAAAAAGTGTAGTTTAAATGACGTTGTGTTGATCAAATTTCAGATCTAAACTTAAGTCAGTTTTTTTTGGAGGGATACAAATGACAAAACTAAAAATAAATGGCAAGCTTGTGGAGGTTGATGTCGATAGTTCAACACCTTTACTCTGGGTGCTTCGTGAACAACTCGGCCTCACCGGTACCAAGTACAGTTGTGGTATTGGCCTGTGCGGTTCCTGTACAGTTCATATTAATGGTGAAGCGGTTCGCTCTTGTCTAGTGCCGGTAGCTTCGCTTGATACTTCTAAAAACGTTACGACTATCGAAGCGTTGTCTTCAGATAACAGTCACCCTGTGCAACAGGCATGGAAAGAACTTGATGTGCCACAGTGTGGTTATTGCCAGCCGGGCATGATTATGAGTGCCGCGGCACTGCTAAATACCAATGCAGACCCAACAGATGCGGACATTGATTCTAATGTAACTAACATTTGTCGTTGTGGCACATTTAACCGGGTTAGACGTGGTATTCATCTGGCGGTGGATATTGCCAAGCGTGGGAGATCATAATGAAAAAAGATATTATCAATGTTTCTCGTCGTGAATTTTTTATTACCTCGGGTAAAGTCGGTACCGGTTTTACACTAGGACTTTATTTGTCAGGTTGCAGTGATGACTCAGCAAAAACTTCCAGGGTAGTGAGTGACGTTACTAAAGTGCAGGTTGCGTCGATTCCAAAAGTACCGGAAGTAAATGCCTGGGTAATGATTCATACGGATGATAGCGTGATTATTCGTATTGCCCGTTCTGAAATGGGACAGGGTACGTTAACGGGTCTGGCACAACTGGTGGCCGAAGAACTGGAATGTGACTGGTCTAAAGTTACTACCGAGTATCCAACACCCGGACAGAATATTGTACGTGATAATGTATGGGGGAGCTTTGCAACCGGTGGCAGTCAGGGTATCCGCGGTAGTCATTTATATGTACGTAAGGGCGGTGCGGTTGCACGACACATGTTAATTGAAGCTGCGGCTGAAAAATGGGGCGTACCCATGACTGAATGCAAGGCCGCTAAGAGTGTTATCACGCATGTGCCCAGTGGGCGTACGACCCACTATGGCGAAGTGGCTAAAGCTGCGGCTGATCTATTTCCCCCCGAACAAATTGAATTAAAAGATCCAAAAGACTGGAAACTGATTGGCCAGTCGGTTAAGCGTCTGGATACTGACGATAAACTCAATGGTAAACAAATTTACGGTGCTGACCTGACCTTGCCAGGTATGTTGAATGCCTGCATTAAAGCGTGCCCGGTATTTGGTGGCAAGCTCAAATCTTTTGATGCTAGCAAGGTAAACAGCATGCCAGGTGTACGTAAAGTGGTTGCGGTGAATGATGTGGCGGTTGCCGTTGTAGCGGATACCTGGTGGCAGGCAAAAACCGCGTTGGATACGTTACCGATTATCTGGGATGAGGGATCCAATGTTAACGTGACTAGTGCGTCTATCGATACAATGCTGGATGAAGGTTTGACCTCAAAAGATAAGGTGTTTGTTGGTAACAAAAACGGTGATGTTAACAGTGCACTTAAAGGTGCAACGAAAGTCGTTGAAGCAACTTACCGTTACCCCTATCAGAACCATGCCACGATGGAACCGATGAATGCCACCGCGCTTTGGACCGAAAATAAATGCGAAGTCTGGTGTCCAACCCAAAATGGTACAGCGGCTTTGCATGCTGCTGCGGATGCCGCAGGGTTACCTGTAGAGAAGTGTGATGTTTACAAGCTCCTTCTGGGTGGTGGTTTTGGTCGACGTGGTGCTCAGGATTATGTTACGCAGGCGGTGAGTATTGCGAAACAGTTACCCGGTACGCCGGTTAAACTCCTTTGGACGCGTGAAGAAGATATGGCGCAGGGTCGATATCATCCGATTACCAAGTGCAAAATGGTCGGCGGAATTGATGAAAAAGGTAACCTGACTGGACTGCATGTACGTATTTCAGGTCAGTCTATTCTGGCGGGCTTTAATCGGACAAGAAACGACGCGGATATGATCACCTTCCAGGGAATGTTGCCGGAAGGCGATCACGAGATTAGTTATAGCTTTCCGAATTTATTGGTGGAACATGCCATGCGTAATCCACCGGTACCACCGGGCTTCTGGCGTGGCGTTAACATCAATCAAAATGCGATTTATATGGAATCGTTTATCGATGAACTGGCGCATGCGTCGGGTCAGGATCCACTGGCGTTTCGGCGTAAGTTAATGGCGAAGCACCCCAAAAATTTAGCGGTGCTTAATGCGGTTGCTGAAAAAGCGAGCTGGGGTAAGCCTGCAGATAAAGGAGTCTATCGCGGTCTTGCGGTCTGTAATACGTTTGCCAGCTATGTTGCTGCATGTGCAGAAGTATCGGTGAATGAAAAAGGCGAACTTAAAATTCATCGTATAATTGCGGCAACCGATCCGGGTTACGCGGTTAATCCACAACAGATCGAAGCGCAAGTAGAAGGCTCTTTTGTATTTGGATTATCAGCCCTACTTTATGGCGAATGCACAATTAAAGGTGGTGCGGTTGAGCAAAGTAATTTCCACGATTATCCATCGATGTTGATCAACGAGATGCCCAAGGTCGAGGTTATCGTTATGCCTTCGGGTGGTTTCTGGGGCGGCATTGGTGAGCCGACCATTGCGGTAGCTGCACCGGCGGTATTGAATGCAATCTTTGCGGCTACCGGTAAACGTATTCGTCAATTCCCGTTAAAGGGAACTGACTTGCGAGCGGGTTAGCCCATGCAACTTTACGGAACAGACAGGGACGTTTTGCAAACAGCTTATGACTGGTTACAGCAAGGTCATGCGGTTGCGCTGGTTACAGTATTAAAAACATGGGGCTCATCACCCCGGCCGCCCGGTTCATTAATGATCATGCGTCGTGATGGTGTACTGAGTGGTTCGGTATCCGGCGGCTGCGTGGAAGCAGATCTGGTGCAACGTTATCGTACTCAACAACTTAGTAACAGTTATCCCACCAGTGTCGATTATGGTGGAAAGCGTGATGATGCCAGCCGTTTTGGTTTACCCTGTGGTGGTCGTCTTGAGCTATTGATAGAACAACTAAACGATAGAGAACAATTGCAACAACTGCTTGAAGCATTACTGCAACAACAGTTAATGGCAAGGCATGTTGATTTACAAACCGGCAAGATTACATTGCAAGCTGCTCGGGCTGAGCAAAATTTTATTTATACAAATAAATATGTACGTAAAATCTTCGGCCCACAATGGAACATGTTACTCATCGGAGCAGGGCATCTTTCACAGTATGTTTCACAAATGGGATTAATGCTCGGTTACAGGATTATCGTTTGTGATCCACGCGAGGAGTATGCACAAAGCTGGCAGGTAGAAGGCACCGAGTTAACAACACTGATGCCTGATGATGCAGTGCAACATTATGTGCAACAACCGCGCAGTATTGTTCTTGCACTCACCCATGATCCGAAGCTGGACGATATGGCCTTGCTTGATGCATTAACATCACCGGCATTTTATGTTGGTGCCATCGGTTCTCAGCGCAATTGTGATTTACGCCGACAACGTCTTAAAGAACTTGGAATCACAGCATCTCAACTTCAACGTTTACATGCACCGGTTGGTTTGTCTATTGGTAGTCATACTCCACCTGAAATTGCTGTTTCAATTCTGGCTGAAATAACCCAACAACGACATGTTGAAAGTGTTGCAGAAAAACACATCGTCAGTCTTGTATGAGTAACAAGCCGGTTGGTATTTTACTGGCGGCCGGAAAAAGCCAACGCTTTAATAGTAATAAACTATTACATCCCATTATCAATAACACATCCATGCTACTGGTGGTTGCAAAAAAGTTAGCAGGTGTACTCCCGGGGAGTATTGTTGTTATCAGCCCGACACTGAAAACATACACAACACAGCTTAAGCAACTGGGATTGCAGGTTGTGATTAATGAACAAGCTGCACTGGGGATGGGTAGTAGTATTGCGTGTGGTGTGCGTGCCAGCAAGGATGCCAGTGGCTGGTTAATCACCCTGGCCGATATGCCGTATATTAAAACGGAAACATTAACTCTATTGGCCAACAGACTAACTGAGGGTGCCCACATGGTTGCGCCACAATACAAGCAGCAACGTGGTCACCCGGTCGGTTTTTGTCATGCCTATATCAATGAGCTACTTGCCTTGAATGAAGATATAGGAGCAAGAACTATAATTAAAAGCAATCAGGAGAAACTTACGTTAGTGTTAACAGATGATGAAGGTGTTGTACGAGATATTGATTATTCGGGGGACGTTTAAATATAAACTTATATTGAAGGGCGTTGAGTCTTTCGACTTCAAAGATAAATAGTTAGTTTAACTTTAAAAGATACTGACCGATATGCTAGATGAGATAGTAGTTGTAGTGTTTTGGCTGATTAAATTAAAGGATACTGTATAAAAAATAATGAGACTAAAATGAAACAATCAAAAATAAATAGACAAACAGCAGACGAGGTTGAAATAATATTCTATGAAGCCTTTATGCATTGTGACATCGAGGTCATGGCCGCGATATGGGCCGATGATGATGTGGTTTGTGTGCACCCGGGCACGAGTGCCATTACGGGGTATGACGCTGTAATGCGAAGTTGGCAACATATTCTTGAAGATGCTGCGCACATGGACATTCGTTACAGCATTAAAAATAAAATGGTTACAGATGATTTCGTTGTCCATGTTGTGGTTGAAGAAATGTTCAATAATAACCGTGTTGCGGCTATTGTGGTTGCGACGAATATTTATAAAAAATATCTGCACGGATGGTTGCTAACCGAACATCATGGCTCAGTGGTGAATTCGGAGCGAAAAGGGCAAACATTACAATAATTACCCAAGTGAAGCGCTGTAAACCCTAAAGTAAGCCCATAATAATCATCTATTTTTCTGTTTATTTGCTATAATTTACGGCTTTTAAACATGCTCTGGATTTACGTTCCAGCGAGCTGAACAGGTTATAAATTATGGCTAATATTAAGTCTGGGATTGTTATCTCCGCACTCTATCACTTTGTGATCCTTGAAGATTATGTTGCTTTACGCCAGCCATTGCTCGATTTAATGTTAAAAAACAATATTAAAGGTACGCTGTTATTAGCCCGTGAGGGCATCAATGGCACCGTTGCGGGTAATCAGGCGTCGATTGATACTTTGTTGGACTGGTTTAAAGCCGACAGTCGTTTGGCCGATGTTAGACAAAAAACCTCTTATGATGACGTTATGCCGTTTTATCGCACCCGGGTTAAATTAAAAAAAGAAATTGTCACCATGGGGGTGGAAGGTATCGACCCGAATCAGGTGGTAGGCACGTATGTTAAACCGGAAGACTGGAATGCGTTAATTTCTGATCCTGATGTGACCTTAATTGATACACGCAATGAGTATGAGGTGGGCATTGGTACATTCAAAAATGCCGTTAATCCGAGTACTGAAACATTTCGTGAGTTTCCTGATTTTGTAAAAAACAATATGGATCCTGCTAAACATAAAAAAGTCGCGATGTTTTGTACCGGCGGAATTCGCTGTGAAAAATCCACTGCTTATTTAAAAGAGCAGGGCTTTGATGAAGTTTATCATTTGCAAGGCGGTATATTGAAGTATCTGGAAACAGTGTCAGAGCAAGAGTCATTATGGCAGGGTGAATGTTTTGTGTTTGATAATCGCGTGAGTGTGACGCATGCGCTAGAAAAAGGTCAATACGATCAGTGTCATGCTTGTCGGTTACCGATTACTGAAAATGACAAGATAAGCGAAAAGTATCTGCAGGGTATCAGTTGTCATCATTGTTATGACAAAAAAACGGATCTTCAACGGGAACGGTTTAAGCAACGCGAATTGCAAGTGCAGTTAGCTAAAGCGCGCGGCGAAGAACATATTGGTTCGGATATGCAGGCAATCAGTCAACAGCGTAAAGAAATGAAATATAAACTACGAAAGAAAAAATAAATCAAAGAGTCATTTTTTCTAATTAATTTTAATAAGTTAAGATTTGAACTATTTGTTCATTAAAAGAGGATCACATGAAACCAGCAGTCATTGATGCACGTATTTCCCCGGAAGGTCGGTTGGATGTGCTATCCAAAATCGAAGTCAGTAAATTACTCGATACCAGCCAGGGCGGCTTATATAATATTTTTCGCAATTGTTCGTTAGCTGTATTGAATTGCGGCAACAAGATGGATGATGGTAAGCAATTACTGGAGCGTTATAAGTCATTTGATATCCAGGTACTACAACAGGCTCGCGGCATTAAGTTGGAAGTGAAAAATGCGCCGGCCAATGCTTTTGTTGATGGCAAAATGATCAAGGGGATTAACGAACATTTATTTTCAGTACTGCGGGATGTGATTTATGTTAGTGATGAGATAAACGATAACCCTAAATTTGATTTAAATACCTCTGATGGAATTACTAACGCTGTGTTTCACATACTGCGTAATTCCAATGTGCTACGCCCCATGATCAATCCCAATCTGGTGGTGTGCTGGGGTGGGCATTCGATTAAACGTAACGAGTATGATTACACCAAAGAGGTTGGTCATGAGATGGGCTTGCGCGGTCTGGATATTTGCACGGGCTGTGGACCAGGTGCAATGAAGGGGCCAATGAAGGGTGCAACTATCGGCCATTCAAAACAACGTATCAATAACGGTCAATATCTCGGTATTTCTGAGCCAGGCATTATTGCTGCTGAATCGCCTAACCCCATCGTTAATGACCTGGTGATTATGCCGGATATTGAAAAACGCCTCGAGGCTTTTGTGCGAACGGGGCATGGCATTGTGGTATTTCCCGGTGGCGCCGGCACGACCGAAGAAATTCTTTACCTCCTGGGTATTTTGTTACACCCCGATAATCAGAATATTCCTTTTCCACTTATACTCACCGGGCCTGAAAGTGCAGAAGAATTTTTTATTGGTATTAACCAGTTTATTGGCGACACTCTGGGCATTGAGGCACAACAACGTTATACAGTGATTATTAATGATCCTGCACGCGTGGCACGCGAGATGAGTGAAGGCATGACGAAGGTACGCGATTTTCGCAGAGATAATAATGATGCCTATTATTTCAACTGGTTACTCAATATCGAGCATGACTTTCAGCAGCCGTTCGATCCGACTCACGAGAATATGCGCAATCTTGAGCTCCATAAAAATCAGCCACGTCATACGTTGGCGGCTAACTTGCGTCGGGCCTTTTCAGGCATTGTTGCTGGCAATGTAAAAGACGATGGTATTCGTGCTGTTGAAGAACATGGTTTATTTGAGATTCGAGGCGACGCCAGTATTATGGAACCGGTAGATTCATTGCTCGCATCTTTTGTTGAACAACATCGAATGAAGTTACCCGGGACTAAATACGTGCCGTGTTACCGTATCATCAAGTAATGCTAAAATAATAGTCAGGGAAAGAAAATGTTCCCAGAATAAAACAATTTCTTTCGATACCTATTTCGAATTTATATAACTGAGATTCGTATTTCCAGTATGGCTAAAAAAAGTAAACGTAGAGCCGATACTGTTATTGTGCTTGATTTTGAGACCACAGGTTTGTCACCGAATGGTGGTGACCGCGCTATCGAAATCGGTGCAGTGCGTATTGAAAAGGGTAAGATCCGTGAGCGTTTTCAAAGCCTGATGAATCCCGGTAAACGGGTTACGCCATTTATTGAAAACTACACAGGCATTACCAATGCCATGTTAAAAACGGCACCGCTGTGTAAAACCGTGATGGCAGAGTTTGCTGATTTCGTCGAAGACTTTGATATGGTGGCGCACAATGCGTCGTTTGATAGTCGATTTTTAGTGGCTGAATTACGCCGTATTAAGCGCACTACAGATGGTGAATTTGCCTGCTCAATGCTCACGTCACGGCGCATCTACCCGGATGCACCCAATCATAAGCTTGGTACCCTGGTGGCTTTTCATCAGCTACCAACAGATGGTACATTCCATAGAGCACTAGCTGATGCGGAAATGACTGCACATCTTTGGTTGAAAATGTTGACGGATATTGAAGATTCTTATCGGTTAAAGAAAATTCCTTTTTCCCTGATGCAGGACATTGCCAAAATACCTAAGGCAAAAATCAACAGCTTTCTTAAAAGTTGGCGTATAAACTAAGCGAACCTGGATATTTCAGAGTGTAACGAGCCCAGGTCTATTATTTTATATTGTGTGGAAGTAAGTTGTGTTCGAAAGCTGATTTATCTTATATTGAAGTGGAAACATTTTGACTTCAGTTGAGAGTTCACTTATTAAGAGGATTTGAAATGCCAACACTTTATTTAATGCGACATGGACAAGCTGAAAACACCTCACCAGATATAGAGCGCCAACTTAGTAGTGTAGGCAAAGCTAAGGTGACCAGTGTTGCTAAATTTCTAAAAGACAAAAACACCCATATCAACCAGGTCATTTATTCTTCTGCCGAACGCGCAAAACAAACCGCTTTGCTAATGTGTGAAGGTTTAAATATTGCACCTGAAAACCAGGTGGAAGCCCCACGAATTTATAACGCATCTGTTTCAGCACTACAAACGGTTATTGCTGAAATTGACGAGCAGATAGAGGCTGTTTTACTAGTAGGACACAATCCTGGATTTACTGATCTTGTGTTGACGTTATGCAATGAGTCTGTTGGTTTATCTCCTGGTAATATTGCAGTGGTGTTTGGACAGTCCTGGCAAGATGTTCATGAATGTAAATGTCGGATTGTAGATAAAGTGTAAAACAAGGTTAGATAATAATTATTTTTAATACTAAGGGTTAATTTGTGAATAAAAATATTGTCATATGTCTTGATGGAACAGGCAACAAGTTTAACGAAGAAAGTTCCAATGTGGTTAAGCTTTACAGAGTATTAATGCGTAAACCGGAAAAACAAATAGTTTATTATGACCCAGGAGTAGGTACCTTGGCTGACCCTGAATATAAAATACCTGTTTCAAAAGCATTAAATAAAATATTAGGTCTTGCCTTTGGCTATGGAATGACAAAAAATATTGCAGAAGCTTATTCGTATTTAATGGATAATTACAAAACAGGCGATAATGTTTTTATTTTTGGTTTTAGTCGCGGCGCCTATGCAGCCAGAGCACTTGCTGGTTTGATACATTCTGTCGGTATTCTTGAACAAGGCAATCAAAGTTTAATTCCTTACGCTATAGAGCTTTATAAGGCAAAGAATGTTGATTTTGAAGTTCTTGCGAAGTTTAAAAAAACATTTGGAAGAACCTGTGATATAAAATTCTTAGGAATATGGGATTCAGTTCGTACGGTTGGTTGGGTTTACGACCCTGTTTTCTTTCCCTATACGACTAATAATGTATCTGTTCAAGCTATTCGACATGCGATTTCAATAGATGAGAAACGTACTTTATTTTTACCATTATATTGGGGGGGTAAATTTTGCGAGAAGCAAGATATAAAGGAAGTATGGTTTGCAGGTGTTCATGCTGATGTTGGCGGCGGTTACCCTGAGAGTGAATCCGGATTGGCTAAAATATCGTTAGAATGGATGATTAACGAGGCTATTGATAGTAAATTTGGCTTAATAATAGACCCGGTAAATTACGAACGTTACGTTTTAGGTTTAAACAAGGATAAAAAATATACTAAGCCAGATAGCAACGCTAAGATGCATGACACACTTACTGGTATATGGAAAGTTGTTCAATACTTTCCATTAGGTGTTTGGGATAATCAGAAAAAAAGAAAAAATACGGTTATGCCTGAACGTATTCGAAAAATACCCGACACTGCGATATTACATCATAGTGTTCTTGAACGGATAGAGGATAGTGACTACAAACCTTTAAATTTGGATATTGAAAATTTAACTCAATACAAGGTTGAATAAATATAAATGGAGATGCCGAGTCTGAAGTATTCCCTCAAAGTATTGCGTTGTTGTTTTATTTCAGATGTTCAGACATGTTGGGTTAATTAGATAATACATATAACAGGAATTGGGTTCAGATCATCTTTAAGATAATGCTATAATTTATAGGATTTAAACATAGAGAACGTGATATGAATCAAGAAATACTTGCCTTTGAAGTAAATCAGAAAAATTTCGACAAATATGTTCTGTTAAATTCTCATAAAGTCCCTGTTGTTGTTGAATTTATGGGTGTATGGTCGGGCCCTTGTGTTGCAATGGATATTCTGTTTTCCGGTTTAGCTAAAGAGTTTATCGAACAGTTTATATTTGCAAAAGTGGATATTGATGAACAACCTGAATTACGTAAAGAATATAAAATTGAAAATGTTCCTGTATTAATGGTCTTTAAAGATGGGAAAATGGTGCGTACCGAAGCTGGCGAATTAAAAGATAAGGAAGCGCGTGAATTATTAAAAGACTTTGGTGTATTCCATCAATCCGATTTAATGCGTGAACAAGCACGCAAAAAGCATTTGGACGGGGATACTTCAGCCGCTATTCTTTTACTCACCGAAGCAATTAAAACTGATCCGTCAAATACCCGTGTGGTGATGGATATGGTGCAAGTTTTTATTGATATTAGAGAATTAGATCAAGCGAGTAGCTTATTTTTCCGTCTGCCAGAATCGACCCATGAAACTGAAATGGGTAAAGCATTGAGCGGTCAACTCACTTTTGCAATTCTTGCCAGTAAAACCGAAAGTATTGAAACGCTTCAAAGCCAACTTATTACAAACCCGTATAATTCAAGTGCACGTTTTGATTTGTCTCTTCGCCAGATTGCTCAATATCAATATAATGATGCTATTGATAATTTATTTTATATTTGCAAAGAAGATCGTAACTATAAAGAAGGGGCAGCAAAAGAAATGCTTATTACGGTTTCTAATATGATTTCACCGGTAAATAGCGATTTAGCTCAAGACATAAGGCGTAAACTTGCAAACTTGTTGGCTTAATAAAATAAAAGGTAATATAAAACAGCACATTAGTAGTTGTAAAAATCGCATTCACAACAGTGTAGGGCTACTATAACTAATTGATATACATTGACTAACTAGAGATAATTCGATTACTGGCTACATGAAAAATAGAACCTTGTCTCAACGAAGAAAATACTTTAATAAACCCTTATAAAGATTTCATTTTTATTAATATAGGCCGATATATCTAGTCAAAGACAGCAAAAGTCGTACAAGTGATTAATAAGCGTGTGATTTAAATAAACATGAAACGTATAAAAGATATATCAATCCTATTAGTTGATGATGACGATATGATGCGCTCTTTTTTGCGCGTTATACTGCGTGAAGTTGGTGCTGAACAAATACACGAAGTAGGTACCGCTGATAAGGCACTCAAGTTTCTTATGTTTAATACAATAGATCTGGTTTTTCTTGATATAAATCTACCCGATGCTGACGGGGTTGAGTTTGTTAAAGTTATCAAAGAAAATCAGCCGGATTGCGAGGTTCTAATGGTCAGCGGTGAAGTTACGATGGAACGCGTGCAACAAATAACAAACTCAGGTGCTAAGGGATTTATTGCTAAACCCTTTAGCGCCAAAACTATAGAAAAGAAAGTTACTAAAATATTGACTGAACTTATTAATATTAATTCCT